>Ga0207914_100291_pt1 | contig 22649 bp, 23 predicted proteins | sample DeeseametaMP2497_FD_184171 | JGI IMG/M metagenome (GOLD analysis project Ga0207914, IMG submission 184171) | Marine microbial communities from East of Antigua and Barbuda, Atlantic Ocean - MP2497 (SPAdes) | ecosystem: Environmental > Aquatic > Marine > Oceanic | place: East of Antigua and... | reverse complement strand
TGGCCCGCCGCATACTGGAGTGATGGAACTGCTGACCGGCTTCGGGCTGGCGGCCGCGGCGGGGTTGAACGCCTACATTCCGCTGCTCGCGCTCGGGCTGCTGGCCCGCTTCACCGACCTGGTGACGCTGCCGGCCTCCCAGATCTGCTTTGAGTGGAACACACGAGCCCACTTGACCGACTACGAGGGCAATGCAGACCGGCGCCCGATGACCCGTGACGAACTGCGGGCGTTCTTCGACTTCGCCGACGACCGCGTGGTGGATGAGGCTGTCCGGACCAGACGCAAAGGCGCCCTGGCGGCATACCGGGACGCAACCCTCTTCAAGACGATGTACGCCTACGGCTTACGTTGCAATGAGGCTGCGAGACTTGACATCACCGACTGGTACCGCAACTCCAAGGCTCCCGAGCTCGGCCCTTATGGACAGCTCACGGTCAGGTGGGGCAAAGCGTCCAAAGGGTCGCCCCCAAGGCGCCGCACCGTCCACACCGTGATGCCGTGGATCGTCGACGTCGTGAAGGACTACCTGCTCAACATTAGACCGCGATACGGTTTTCCAAAGCACAACGCCTTGTGGCGTACCGAGCGCGGCGGAAGAATCTCAACCCGACACATCGAGCAGCGGTTCGCCGAGTATCGCAGTGCCCTGAACTTTGACCCAACGCTGACGCCCCATTGCCTACGCCATTCCCACGTGACACATCAAGTGGAGGACGGCGTCGACCCCCGCTTCGTCCAAGAACAAGTCGGCCATCGATTCGCTTCCACAACTGCGATCTACACGGGTGTGAGCAACGATTTCATGAACACCATGATGCGGAAAGCGCTGGACCGGGCCTTCACCGAGCAGGAGGCATAGGTGAGCAACACCGGCAAGCTGGACTCCCAGTGGAACCTGCGTGAGCTCATGGCTCAGCACGGGATGTATCAGACCACCCAACTTCGACCAAAGCTGCAGGAGCGCGGAATTGAGTTGTCCGACAGCCAGGTCCACCGGCTCGTCGTCGAAACTCCCGAACGCATCAACATCAAAATGCTGTTGGCCTTGATGGACATTCTTGGCTGCGGCATGGAGGAACTCATTCAACCAGTGAAACTCGGGAAGTCATCGGCGCGAGCCGTCGGTGAGCGACAAGGACCGGACCCCGGTGTGGGCTCCCACCGGCCGAAACGAGCCCGAATCACCACCAACGAACAGTGACCTTCGATAGTGGGGCAGCCCCACAGTTCTTCGTCGACCCTATTGGCACCGTGTGCACGATCGTCGCGGATGTCGAGCCGACTCTGACTCAGCGACAGATCATCGATGCGATCGAGGATGTCGCCGGCAACCGTGCCTCGCATCGCCGCTTGGCACGAGCGCTATACGAGAAGCCGGCGTTACTGACTTCTGGAGTGGCCGAGGGACACCAATGGTGGATAACCTGATCCGCCATCTCCGCGAGAGCGGCGCGGTTCAGTTGACGCAACCCCGTTGTGGCAGTTGCGGAAGGCCGCAGCATCAAATGTCAAGGTACAACCCCGAGGGAGTTCGTATCTGCGTAACCTGCGACAACCGAGCAGCCGGCAGACGCACACCTTGCCCCTGCGCGAATTGCGGCAGAGTTCTCACACCGCGCAACTACGACCGAGCAGGCGGCCCTCGATGTGAATGGTGCCCCCCAGAGCCCGGCGTCGACCACATCGAGATGATTTGCGATTCGCTCGCATCGGTCGGGATCAATGACCGCCCCGCGTTGCGTGAGGTGATTATCGATTGCGTGCGTCAGCCCGCCCGACGACGGCAGCTGGCGTGGGATCTTCAAGACAACCCTGCACTACTGACGGGGCAAGCACACACTGGTTCAGCGACTGTTCGGCGGCTGGTGCACACTCTCAGCATCCGTGGTTTCGACATCGCCGCACCGCGCTGCCCATTCTGCGGCAACTCTCGACGCCTAGAGTCAAAGCGCGAAGGACAACCTTGCTGTCACAGCTGTTACCACGATTCACGTCGCACTCCCTGCACCCGGTGCGGTAGCACATTGCCAATCACAGCTCGAACTCACCACGGTGAGCCGTTGTGCTCGACGTGCACCAAACAGGCGGAGTTCAATCACGGAACATGCTCTCGGTGCCGGGAATTCACGCCTATAGCTACTCACCGCGGCGGACACCCCATCTGTTTTGCCTGCCGGGAAGTACCGTTGGCGCTCTGCTCTACCTGCGGAAGGACCCGGCCTTGCCACTTTCCAGACTCATCCAACCCGCGGTGCATCTACTGTGCGCGTCAGGCAAGGGCCCGGCCATGCTTCGCGTGTGGCGAGGTTCGGATCGTGAACCGACGTGACGCTGACGAGAATCCCCTGTGCACCAGCTGCTCTCGACGGCGTGAGCCGTGCGGCCTCTGCAGCCGCGTGCTGCCTGTCGTCGCTCGAGTTGGACCAGAATCACGGTGTTGGAACTGCGTGAAGAAGGAACCCACGTTGTTCCGAACTTGCAGCGATTGTGGCACGTTCGGACGTATGCGCCAGGCTGGTCGTTGCGACAGCTGCGCAGCCACCCGCAAGCTACGCAGCATTCTTGCCGACCCTTGGGGCAATGTCCCGGACCGGCTCTTACCCGTACACAACGCTCTGATCGCTAGCCCCGGCCACTCTCTCTTTACTTGGCTCAAGAGCCCGAACGCAACTGCGCTGCTTTCACAGGTTGCCGCCGGCTCCGGTCCGGTGAATCACGAAGCACTGGACGGATTTAGACCTCCTATGGGCGTCCAATGGTTACGCCAGATGCTAGTCACTCATGGCGTGTTGCTGATACGAGACGAGAACCTGTGCGCCTTGGAACGCTGGTTACGCACCAAACTGCCCGAGATTGCCGACGTGAATGAACGACGCCTGGTAACACGGTGGGTGACTTGGTCTCACTTACGCCGATTGCGGTCGAGCAAGTCTCCAACGTCACCGAGTCAAAGCGCGAGCATTCGCAACGAAGTCAAGAGCGTCGTGAAGCTCCTGCGCTGGTTGCGCGACGACCGTGAAGCAACTCTGGATACCTGCACTCAGACCGATCTTGACCAGTGGTGCATTCAAGGTGGCCACATGCCCCATCGCGCACGAGGATTCGTCAACTGGTGGGTGCAACGCCGACATCTGTCATCAATCGACATCCCACCCAAACCGCCCAGAGAAGACCGCCATTTGCTCGACGACGATCACCGCTGGGCGGTCGCTCGCGACCTGCTGCAATCGGACACAGCAGCCGTTGTGGATCGCGTCACGGGTCTCCTGGTTCTTCTCTACGGTCAGTCGACTCATCGGATTGCACAGTTGACGGTTCACGACGTTCTCACCACTCCGGAGGGTGTTCAGCTTCGTCTCGGTGCGCAGCCTGCCGTCATACCCGAACCTCTCGCGGGCCTGCTGCTCCAACTCGTCGCTAGAAGGCGCGGGCAGGCAGCTGTGGGGCACTCAGACGATCATGATTGGCTGTTTCCCGGAGGACATCCCGGCCGGCCGTTACACCCCCAAACTTTGGCGGCCCGCCTCAGGCGTAGGGGCATATCGGTTCGTGACGGTCGTAACACCGCGTTGATGCATTTGGCCTCCACGATGCCAGCCAAGGTAGTCAGTGATCTGTTGGGCATCAGCGTTGAAGCCGCTGCAGGGTGGAGCGCTTTCGCCGGATCCGGTAACGCCGAGTACGCAGCCGACTTGGCGAGCAGGCAAGCGGCAGCGCCTTAATGATCGCTCGCCAATTAACGCTTGGAGATCAACCACACTCGCGAGATCGCGCCAAAGAGGTTGAACCCACGATCGTCGTTGAAGTAGCGTCGCCCTCGGGTTCGATGTAACCCGCTGCTGCATGAACCCTGGCATCAGATCGACTCACCGGGCGTTGCTGACCGCGCTCGTTGAAAGTCGGCACATCGATGGCGGTCCTGACCTGGACGGCATCCGGTGCTGGTAGCCAAGAAACCGGCGTCGCTTGCAGCCCTTGCTCCCGGCCGCGTCTTATTGGTCTCTGGCCTGAGGTCGGCCATCCCCGCGAAGCGCCAGATCTTCGTGGTGCCGGAAGGCCAGCGCGCGGCCATCTTCGACGAAGCGTTGCTCCCCATGCGATCGGTGCTGGTGGGCGATGACGTCGACTCCGATGGACCTCAGTCTCGTCGTCGCGGCCGGATCTCTGTTGATGGATCGGGTGGCTTAGTAGGATCGGTCGGACGGAAACTCCACCGGATAAGCTTCGGCAAAGTCGGCAGACCGCCCGACTGCCGACCATTTGCGGTCCTCGTGCAGCAGGAACTCATCCTGGCGGATGGACCCTGCAACGGCGTTGACACCGAGCGGCAGATGGTACGGAATATCGCTGTGTCGCGTCATCCGCACCAAGATCTCAGCGGCGCGGGCTGGGTCTCCCGCGGTGATGGCTTCACTGCGGCGGATCACCGACATCGCGCCGACAGTTTCGGCGTAGATCTCGGGCACGTCACTCACGCCCATCGACGATCCGGCCCAATCTGTGGCGAATCCGCTGGGCTCGACGACGAGGACCCGTACGCCGAACGGTGCTGCCTCAGCCTGTAATACTCGAGAGAATCCGTCGATCGCAAATTTCGCCGCCTGGTACGAGGCGATGCCTGGGGAGCCACCGACCCGTCCTCCCATCGAGGAGATCTGGATGATCAGCCCACCGCCTTGACCCCGCAAGATCGGCAACGCGGCCTTCGACACATGGTAGACACCCCAGAAGTTCGTCTCGAACTGGGCCCGGAAGTCCTCGTCAGAGCCGGTCTCGATTGGTGCGACATTGGCGTAGCCGGCATTGTTGACGACCACGTCCACGCTGCCGAACCGCTCCTTGGCTGCCGCCAATACGTTTACGGCGGCTGTAGCGTCGGTGACGTCGAGTGCCAATGGCATGATCCGCTCACCGTGGAGATCCACCAGGTCGACCAGTTGTTCCGGCCGGCGCGCTGTTGCCGCCACAACACCCCCGGCGTCCAGAGCCGCTTTGACGAGCTCCCGACCCAAGCCGCGCGAGGACCCGGTGACGAACCAAACACGTTTCACGACAACGCCTACCGAGCTAGCCCGGAATCGGCTATTGCCGATGCCAGGGGTTCGAGTACCGATGGGTCCAAAGGAGGAGGCAGATATATGATCGCCAGATCCATCCCGGCCGAGCCGAAGGCAGCGACCTCGGCAAGCAACTTCTGGTAATCATGTTCGGGATTGACCCAGATGTGGGCCGAGACGGTGATCTCGCTGGGGTCCCGGCCGATATCGGTGCAGTGCGCCCGTAGCACGTCGCGCTTGTGCGCAAATTCCTCGGGCGTGCCCTGCACGAAGTTCCAGTGATCGGCATAGCGGGCCGCGATGCGCAGGGTGCGCTTCTCACCGCTGCCGCCCATGCAGATCGGTGGGTGCGGACGCTGCGGCCCTTTGGGCTCGTTTCGCGCACTGTCGAGCTGGTAAAACTTGCCGTCGAAGGTGGTGGTCGGCTGACTCAACAAGCCGATTAGTACCTGTGTCGCTTCTTCGAAACGGTCCAGGCGTTCTTTCACGGTGCCCAGTTCGATTCCGTAGGCGCGGGACTCCTCCTCGTTCCATCCGGCGCCGATACCGAGCTCCAACCGGCCGTCAGAGATGATGTCCAGGGCAGCAACCATGTTCGCCAGGACGGCCGGATGCCGGTAGGGCACGCCGGTGACCAACGTGCCCAGACGCAGCCGGGAGGTCGCCTGTGCCAGCGCGGTGAGTGTGGTCCAACCCTCCAAGCATGGTCCCGAGGAGGGTCCGACGATCGGGTAGAAGTGGTCGAACGTCCAACCAGATTCGAAGATCTCGATCTGGTCGGCGGCTTGCCAGACCTGAAGCATGTCGGCCCAGGTAGTGTTCTGCGGGGATGTCTTAAAGGCGAATCGCATTGTCGCTTACGACCTTTCTGAATCTTCTGCGGAGGTTCAATGCGCGACGGAACGGGCGTGGGCGGCCGTGTATCGATCGCCGGCGATGCGTCCCGGCGCGAAGACCTTGCTCAAGTAGGCGGACTCATCGGCGCTGATGGCGACTGTTGTGGCGGCAAGATTCTCCCTGACGTACTCGACGCGCTTGGTCCCTGGAATCGGGACTACGTCAAGCGGTTGGGAAAGCAGCCAGGCCAGCGCCAACTGACCTGGACGGCATCCCTTGACGGCTGCCAACTCCTTCAGCACCGCCACCGGCTCAAGATTGGTGGCCAAGTTGGCTGCGGAGAACCGTGGGTTCGTCGCACGAAAGTCGTTCGAGTCGAACGTGTCGCCGGGTTTGACGGCACCCGTCACGGCGGATCGTCCCAACGGGCTGAACGGCACCAAAGTGATTCCGAGTTCACGGCACGTGGCGGTGATCTTCTGCTCGACGCCTCGTTCCCAGAGTGAGTACTCGCTTTGCAAGGCGGTGATGGGATGCACGGCATGTGCCCGACGGATCAAGTCAGGCCCGACCTCGCTGAGTCCAAGGGCACGAACCTTGCCGGCGTTGACGAGTTCGGCCATCGCCCCCACGGTGTCCTCGATCGGCACGTCCGGATCGAGGCGGTGGCAGTAGTACAGGTCGATGACGTCGGTGCTGAGTCGTCGCAGACTTGCTTCGCAAGCCGCACGGACGTACTCCGGCCGGCCATCTATGGTGACCCCGGCGCTCCTGTCGTCAACTTTCGCGCCGAACTTGGTAGCCAACACGATCTCTGCGCGACGGCCTCTGATCGCCTCGGCAATCAACCGTTCATTGTGTCCGAAACCGCGAACGTTCTTGGCCGTGGCGATATCGGCGGCCCCATACACGTCCGAGGTGTCCAAGAAGTCCACACCGAACTCAATGGCCGATCTGATCGTCTCAACCGACTCCCGGTCGTCTGCCTCGCCGTAGAACTGGGACATGCCCATGCATCCCAAACCCACCGGCCGGACTACCAGATCCGAGTGCCCGAGCCGCATCGACGCGGAACCGGCAACGCCTTCACGACAGTTGCTTGCTTCCTGATCAACTGTCCGACCCACCGTTGCCGGCCAGTTCATAATCCCAGCTCGCTCAGGCCAGGATGGTCATCGGGACGAATGCCCCTACTGTCCCAATGAAACAGCCGCTCGGCTGCACCGATCGCGACGTCGTTGATGCTGGCGTGTCGGGTTCTCATCAGCCCGCGGGCGTCGAACTCCCAGTTCTCGTTTCCGTAGGCACGGAACCAGCGTCCCTCCGCGTCGTGGTATTCGTAGGCGAAGCGCACGGCGATGCGGTTGTCTCCGTACGCCCAGAGTTCTTTGATCAATCGGTAGTCGCGTTCAAATGACCACTTCTTGGTGAGGAAATCCACGATCTGGTCGCGGCCCTGAACGAAGCTGGAACGGTTGCGCCACCAACTGTCCGACGTGTAGCCCGACGCGACGCGCGCCGGATCGCGTGTGTTCCAGAGGTTCTCGCCAGCGCGGACTTTGGCGGTCGCTGTCACGATGGTGAAAGGGGGTGTCAGTGCAGATGTGCTCATCGCCAGCTCCGTGCTTTCAGGACTTCAGGAACGCCAGTAGGTCGGCGTTGATGATGTCGGCGTGTGTGGTGGGCATTCCATGCGGGAAGCCCGTGTACGTCTTCAGAGTGCCGTTCTTCAGCAGTGCTGCGGATTTGGGGCCGGCGGCGACGTAGGGTACGACTTGGTCGTCTTTGCTGTGCATGACGATTGCCGGGATGGTGATCGTCTTGAGGTCGTCGGTGAAGTCAGTCTGAGACCAGGCAACGATCTCGTCATAATGTGCCTTTGCGCTGCCCATCATGCCCTGGCGCCACCAGTTTTCGATCAATGCCTCCGACGGCTCCACACCGGCCTTGTCGAAGTTGTAGAACGGACCTGACGGTACGGCGCGGAAGAACTCCGACCGGTTGGTTGCGAGTTGGGCCTGCAGGTCATCGAAAACGGCTTTGGGCTGGCCGTCGGGGTTGGCGTCGGTCTGCATCATCAGTGGCGGCACGGCGGAGATCAATGCAGCTTTCGAAGCACGGTGTTCGCCGTGACGAGCGAGATAGCGCGTCACCTCCCCGCCTCCGCAGGAGTGCCCGACGTGGACTACATCGTTCAAGTCGAGGTGCTTGACCACTGCAAGCAGGTCATCGGCGTAGTGGTCCATATCGTGGCCCTCGGAGACTTGCGCAGACCGTCCGTGTCCTCGTCTGTCGTGTGCGATGACGCGGTATCCGTGCTGCAGGAAGAACAGCATCTGGTTGTCCCAGTCGTCGGAGCTCAGTGGCCAGCCGTGGCTGAAGACGATGGGATGGCCTGTGCCCCGGTCCTTGTAGAAAATCTCCACACCGTCGGGGGTAGTGATCGTGGGCATATCTGCTCCTTAGATTTGTCCGGGCATCAGTAGGGGTTTGTCCTTGCGCATGGTTGCGATGGTGGCCGCGTCCAGGTTTAACGTGGCGGCAACCACCGAATGAGGAGTCAGGCCGAGCCACTGGTTGGCCGAGAAGTCTTCAAAGTGGTCGCTGCGGAACAATTCGAGCATCTGAACCGGTTGGTCGCCCACACACTCGAAGTAGTGGCCCATGGCACGTGGAACGTAGCCGACATCGCCAGGGTAGAAGTCGAAGGTCCGGGCCTTTCCACTGGAGCCGAAGACCGTCATGCGGGCGTGTCCGGACAGCCAGTACTGCCATTAGTCGTTGTTGGAATGCCAGTGCATCTCACGCAGCGCGCCCGGCTGCAGCTCGACCCACGCTGCGGCGATGGTTGAAGCCGAGGGGAAGTTCTTGGAGTCGGTGATGCGGACGGTGCCGCCGGGAACTTCGATGGGATCCTGGGCCAGCATTCGATGCGTCATGCGTTCGGCGGCGCCTGCCGGGGACTGGACTGCTTCGATGTCGGCGACCAGAGCGCCAGGGACCTCGCCGGGGAAGATGTAGCGGCTGTGCTCCAGGTCGGCGGCGGTGGGGATGTCGTCGAACGCCGCCTGAGGAACACCGAAGTTCCTGGCGAGCACATGTTTTGGGGTGTGCGCGAACCAGTCGGTCACTAGGAAGGTCTCGTTCTCCGAGAAGTTGCCGTCGTCGAACACCAGCAGGAACTCGCAATCCTCCAGCGCCTGAATGGAATGCGGAAAGCCGGAGCGGAAGTTCCACAGGTCGCCACGCCCGACGTCGTCGATGAAGTTGCGCCCGTGCTGATCGATGGCGGCGATGCGGGCGCTGCCGGAAAGCATGAAAGCCCATTCGGCCTCGCGGTGCCAGTGCAACTCGCGGTATGCACCCGCCTTCAGCCGCATGTTGACCCCGGCCAAGGTGGTCGCCACCGGGAGCTCTCGTGCTGTCACCTCCCGAGCCCAGCCCCCGGGTAGTAGCCGGTTGTGCGCGGCCGCGAAGGAGAACTTCAGGTTGGGCATGCTCCCGGAGTCGGTGCTCGGAGCGCCCGGGTTCTGCACACCGATCGGCACATTGTCGGGGCCGAGCACGGTAGCGCCCAAGTCTCCGGTAATGGTCGGCACCATGCGTTGGTCCTCGGGTCCATCGCCGTTAGTCGAGCTGTGGACTGGTGACGTGCTCATCGGACGACCCCCTACGGGCTGGCTTTGATCCTCGGATGGGGCGGGTGCCCCTCGAAGTTTCGGTGTCGCACAGTCAGCATCGTCGGAAGGGGTGATGGTGGGTATCCGCCGTCTGACAGTGCAACTGGCCAGTCACCGGACAGGGCGGGCTGTCGACGCCGCAAGTAGCCGGGTCCGAGCGGTCATGGTACGTCGACATCTCGGGATGCTGTTGTGGCCGCGTCGGCTGCGGGTGCGACTTCGACGATCTGGTGCTTCATCAATGGCTGGTCACTCTGGGTACTGAAATCACCCAGGGCACAGAGGATGTTCAATTCTGGCATGTACCCGCTGACGCTTCCGGCGGGGATGTCGTAGGCGATCGCCCGGTAACCCCACACGGTGCGGGTACTGCCGTCGCGTGCGAAGCTGGTGATGTCGATGAGATCGAACTCCTTGAGGCCGCGCTCGACCATGTCGGCTTCATTCATGAACAACAACGTGCGGAGATTTTTCACGCCGCGGTAGCGGTCGTTGTCGGAGTAGATGGTGGTGTTCCATTGGTCGTGCGATCGCACGGTTGAGAGCATCAGTCTGCCCGTCGGGGGCAGCACATCAGGCAGCGGCGATGCCTGGAACTCGGCCCGGCCGGTTTGGGTCAGGAAGATTCGTTCTCGTGCCGGTTGGGGTATCCGGAACCCCAGCGGCATGCGCACGCGCCGGTTGAAGTCCTCGAAGCCATCGAGCACTGCCGACATGGTGTCGTGGATCCGGTCGTAGTCCTCGGTGTAGGACTCCCACGGGGTTGCTGATTCCGGCAATGTTGCGCGTGCCATTCCTGCGATGATGGCGCATTCGGAAAGTAGGTGCTTCGATGCGGGTTTGCGGACTCCGTAGGACAGGTGCGACCACGAAGACTTCCTTCTTGCCGCGGGACGTGCGAAGCGTCCAGACCCAACCGTCGTGATTGACCGCTATACGGACATATGACCGGCTAACGGACCAAATCTTTATCGTGGTCTGCGTCACTGTCAAGCGCGAATCCAGCTGTCCCACCACGCGGCCGACGCAACTTGGTTTGACAGAGCGGCAGGACATCGGCGCGATCTATTCCAGACCGGATTTCTGCCGATCACCGGTGTATGAATGAGACGCCGGCCCTTGCCGCCCGTAGCTCTCGGCCGCGTCTGCTGATTCGGCCAGACATTCTCGGTGGCCAAACTCGAATTCCACGGTTTCGATCCGCCGGGCTACCTCGACACGAACGACGTTCACACCTGGCTGCGCGAAGCGCGTATGCCCGTGACAAGCGCAGGATACACAGCAGGACCAAAGCTGTTGTCAACAAACATTATCGACTCCGCCGCGAGTACGGTCCGTCTATAGCCCGCGGGCGGCGGCACCAGTGGTCCCGATCAGTCTCGGGGGAGTCTTTGTCAGTTACGGGATCTCCCCATAGAGTTCGAGCAGGAGAGCTACGCGCGATCCAACTCCGGCTGTCGCCTTCGGCCCGGACCCTCTCATCCACACCGGCCGACCACCGAGCATCTCATCTCCGACGGTCGGGAATCAGCTCCACAACTGGGATGAGGCGTGTGGAGCTGCGTTGGTACTCCTCGAACTGAGGGTGCAGAGCACTCTGTTTGGCATATACCTCGTCACGTTCTTCACCGGTGATGACAGTGGCGGTCGCCGTGAACGTGTCCGTGCCCAGTTCGACAGTGACCTGCGGGTTCGCCAGGACATTGCGGTACCAGTCCGGGTGCGTGGCGGCGCCACCCTTGCTGGCGAAAATGAAAATTCGGCCGTCCTCCACCAGCATTGCCAACGGCGAGAGACGCTCGATTCCAGTTTTCGCGCCAACATGATGCAAGATCAAAAGTGGCTGGTCGGCGAAGACACCTCCCACCTTCCCGTTGTTCGCGCGAAACTCTTGGATGACGTCGCGGTTCATCGTGACGAAGTCGAACTCAATCGGATCGGGCATCATTATCCTCAGTGCGTGATGGCCGGGGTTGGCCTCGAATGTCAGAACGCGGGGTTGATCCCTGGTTGACCCGGTCGATGGTGGCGAACCAGATCCGCCACCCACGAGGGTTGGGAAGCCTTCTGTGGTCGCGCCAGCGCCTGGTTGATCACCAGCCCCTGCAGCACCTCCTCGAGGCACTCACGGGGGTACTGACTTTCGGCAGCCTCAATGGCTTCGGCGAAGGACTCCCGCAGTTGTGCTGAGCCGAATTCAATCTGCACACCCTTGCGCATGTAACGCGGGACCATCCCACGCCGCTCGGGTATTTCCGGGGTGGTGTGCAACGCTATGGCTTCCCAGATGGGGTCGACCTTTGCCGTGCCCCAACCATAGGCTCGCAAGAAACGTGCCGCGGCGTCGGCGCCTTCGATCTCGAAGCGGGCCGGGCCGTTGTACACCGGTGCCGTACCGGAGTCATGGAAAAGCGCTGCGAGAAATAGCGATTCCTCGTCGATGTCGGTAACGCCGTCGCGGCGGGCCGCCTCCATCCCGAGCAGGTAGGTGCGCAGGCTGTGCCGGTAGATCTCGGGATGCACCACGGCGCGGACGTGGTCCGCGGCGTCGTCGACGATTCTGGTTGCCGGTAACGGCATCACGGCAGATGCCCGCGTTCGATCCCGTCCAGCAGTCGGTGCAGTTCAACGGCATCATCGAACGACGGCGTCTCCGCCGTGCCGTGTGCACGGTCGTTGGCAAAAGCCCGATACAGCTTGGCCACATTGCCTGGGGGGCCGGTCAGCCCCAACGCGGCATCCGGGTCCGGTATGGCGATCGGAACCACATGTGTTGCACTACCGTTGGCACCGGCGAGCACCAGTTCGGTGGCCGGTATGTTGCCGTTGCGGGTCGGGCTGGTGAGCAGCAGATCGCCTTCGGTGCCGTTGATCTCCCAGCGCAGATCACCCGCCCGCGACAGCCCGCCCCGATAGAACACCGCTCCGACGGCGCCGCTGCGCAACCGCAGGGCGAGAGCGATCTTGTCGGGTGAGGTGACCGGGATGCGGCTGCCGTCGTCGAGGTCGATGGTGTCGCTGCCGACAGCCAGTGCCGACGTCACAGCGGTGATCCCGCCGAGTACATGGGTCAATGTCGACAGCGCATGCCCGGTGGACACCCGCACAGCCGTCACGCCATTGCGGGCATCGAACGCGTACGCCTGGCTCTTAGGCGCGCCGGACGCCCACGCCATCCCGGAGCCGACGAGATTGGTGGCAACCACCCGACCGAGATAGCCCTTGCTGACCAGATCACGCATGGTGGCGACCGCGGGTGCGAACCGCCCCTGAAGACCGACTGCCGTGTAAACTCCTGCGGCGGAGGCCTTCTCGGCCAGGTCCTCGGCCTCTGCCAGGTTCAGGGCCAGCGGCCATTCGCTCAGCACCATCTTTCCGGCGGCCAGCGCCTCCACGATGAGGCCGTAGTGGTCGGGCACTTTCACCGCCACCACCACTAGGTCGACCCCGGGGTGCTCGATCAATGGGAGGGGGCTGTCGAAACCGTCGACGCCCCACTCGGCGGATGCCCGCTTGGCGGATTCGGCTCTGCTGGTAGTGACTGCGCGCAACGTATATTCGGGGAGTGCGGCCAGGGCCGGGACGTGAGTTGCGGCTGCCCAGCCGCCGTCCGGGCTGGCACCGATGATGCCTACGCCGATAGGTGTCATATCAACAATTCCGTTCAGTCGAAGACGAGGACGAGGCGCCCGCGGACGCCGCCGGCTGCCAGAGCGCGGTGAGCCTGGGCTGCCTCGGCGGCTGGATATGTCTGCGCGACCCGCAGCAGGAGCTGGCGTTTGTCGGCAAGCACCCGCAGTGCGTCAAGTTTGTCGTGGGCGTGGGTGTATTCAGGCACCCACACCTGCGGCACGGTGATGCCACGTCCCACGTCGATGGGCACCAAAACCCCATCATGGGGAACGGGCACCACAGCGACCTGCCCACCGTCGCGAACCGCGCTCGCGATCTCCTCACCACGAGAGACGGTGTCGACAGCGGCATCCACCCCGTCTGGCCACCACTGCCGGATCCGTTGCCCCACTCCCGGTCCGCGCGCGACAGTCTGGTCGGCACCGAGACTGGCGACAAGTGTTTCGTCGGCGGCCGCGGCGTCGGCGATCACGCAGAGCCCGTCCGCCTTCGCCAGCTGAACGACATAGCCTCCGACGGCGCCGGCCGCCCCGGTGACGGCGACCGACGCACCGGCATCGAGGGCCAGCAGGTCGAGTGCTCGTCGGGCGGTGAGCCCGCTCATGGGCAGCGTGGCGGCCTCGGCGAAGGTGGCCCCCACAGGCATACGTGTCACTTGATCTGGGTCCAGGACGAGATACTCGGCGTACGCGCCGCCGGTGGCATCGATGGGCATCACGATGGCCATCACTTTGTCCCCGACCAGCAGATCGGTGGTGACTTCGGACCCGATCTCGTCGACCACGCCGGCCGCCTCCATGCCGGGGATGTACGGAGGAGTCAGCGGGCCCGCTTTGAGTACCTCATCGAGTTCACCGTTACGCAGCACGAAGTCGCCGGGATTGACGGTGGCCGCGTGCACCCGGATTCGGATCTGCGTCGGGCCGGTTCGTGGCTGTGGCACCTCGATGAGCTCGAGCACTTCGGGGCCTCCGTAGCGGGTGACCCCGACGGCCTTCATCATCGGTGCAGTCACTGTCCCAGCTCACTGGGCTCGTAGAAGCAAAACAGGTGGGTCATGGCGACGCCTCTCGGGATTCGTTCTGTGCTCGTAGTGAGCATCCCGCTGTCGGGGCCGCACGCGTATCCGCCACCCAACAGTGTGAGCCGCCAGTCCTCGCCTTGACGGCGTGGGTGATCGACTACGGAAGCACGCGGTCGAGGTGCGCGCGTGAGGTGATTCCCAGCTTCGTGAACACCTTGCTGAGGTGGTATTGCACGGTGCGTGCACTGATGAACAGCCGTGCGCCGATCTCCGCATTGGACAGTCCATCTCGGGCCATGCGCGCGACCTGCGCCTCTTGGGCGGTGAGTTGCTGGCCATCGACGGCCGAATCGATCTTGTGTGGTGCATCGCCGACCGCGTTGAGTTCTCGCCGGGCGCGTTCGGCGAACCCTCCCATCCCCATCTCGGCGAACATGGAGTGCGCGGTGCGGAGCTGAGTGCGTGCCTCGGTCCGGCGGCGTTCGCGGCGTAGCCACTCCCCGTACACCAGATGTGCGCGGGCCAGTTCCGCGCGCACCCGGGTGCGGCTCAGCTGTTCGATCGCCTCGCGATAGCACTGTTCGGCCGCGTCACCATCGAGGAGCAGAGCGCGTGACCGCGCCGCCAATCCCAACGCCCACGGCGTCGCACAGGCGGCTGCCATCTGGTCGAGGCGGCCCAGGGCCTCCGAGGCGAGCTCTACCGCACCGGTGCGGGCCGCCGCCTCGATGAGTTCGGGTAGCGACCAATTCGACGCTCCCAACTCCGGTGGGAAGTCGGCAGCCTGTTGGGCCGCGATCAAAGCGCTGCGGTAATCACCGCGGCCGTTGTGCAGAACTGTCTCCGCCCACCGCGCCACGGTCAGTCCGTTCCCTTCCCCGCGCGCGGTCACCTCCGCCACCGTGGACTCGACCAGAACAGCCGCCCGGTCCCGGTGGCCTCGCATCGCGGCAACGCCCAGCTCCGCGTACGGCGCAATCCTGCTGCCGGTGGCCTCCATCGCAGCGTGCAGCTCGTCGACCACAGATGCCGCGCCCTCCAGATCACCGAAGAAAACCAGCGCAATGGCTCGGGCACTGAGAGCCAGCGGGACATCACTAAGTGCGCCGGCTGCGCGAGCCTCGTCGACGTGGTGTGCGGTCAACATGTCCAACCTGGCGTCATCCCAGCCGAAGTGGGCGGCGGTGCCAGCGAGGAAAACCCACCGACGGTGTTCATCGGTGGACGTCTCGGCGCTGAACCTAGTCAGCGCCCGACGCAACCACGGAACTCCCGCGACGTAACCGCGGCTGAACTGCACGACCAGCCAATCCAGCAGCAAATCTGACAGGCTGTCATCACCGGGGGGAGGCGGATCGGCTTCCAAGGTCCGGGCGATCTCGACAACGCCGGCGCCGACGGCCAACCGCCCCACGAACATCGCCGCGGTCATCGCCTCAAGATAAGTGGCACGGGCCAGAGGTACGTCAACCGCCATGAGCTTGTCGGCTGCTGCCAACAGCAGAGGCGGAGCTTCACTACCCCGACTGGTCACGAAGGCAACTCGGCCTCGCACCAGCTCCGTTCGCGCCTTCTGCACGTCATTGAGCGCGCCGATTTCGGCGAGCGTCAGCAAATCCAACGCGGCTTCGAAAGCACCGGCCTGGATCTTCGCCGACGCCGCGGCCAGACCCCGTTCGGCTCGCTGCTCCGGATCCGCCGACAGCATCGCCGCGCGTTCCAGAAAGGCCGCCGCCGCACCGACACCACCGCGGGCCTGTGCCCGCGCCGCTGAGCGCTCCAAATCGGCGGCAACGGTCTCATCAGGGCCCACCGCGGCAAGTGCACGGTGCCAGGCACGCCGATCCGGGTCAGTCCCGTCATCGGTAGCCGCTGCGAGCGCGCGATGCACATCCCGACGTTCCGCCAGCACGGCCGAACGGTAAGCCGCCGAGCGCACCAACGGATGCCGGAACCGCACCCGGCTGGTGAACGACGCCAGATCGGCTTCAAGCACGGGCGCCGCAACCTCGGCGCTGAGGCCGAGTAGCGCTGCCGCGCGCCACATCAACGCCACATCACCGGTGGGGTCGGCGGCCGCCACCAGCAACAACCGCGCCGACTCCGCGGGCAGGGTGTCGATCCTCGCACGGAACGCTGCCTCGACGTCGCCGGACAGCCGCACAGCCTCCGGCAGCCCGAAACCACCCGCCAACTCCTCAGCGGACAGTCCCCTGGGCAATTCCAGCAGGGCAAGCGGGTTGCCGCCGGTCTCGGCGATGATTTGATCGCGAATCCGCGGATCGATCGGGCCCACCAACGCCGACTCCAACAGCAGGCGCGCATCGGTACCGCGTAGGCCGCCGACCACGAGAGCGGGCAACCCTGCCAGCGCATCAGTGGGAACACGCGCGGCGAACACCAGTCCCACCGACTCGGCCACCAGTCGACGCGCCACAAATGCCAGCACCTGCGCCGATGCCCGGTCCAGCCACTGCTCGTCATCCACCAGACACAACAGCGGTCGTTCTTCAGCTGCATACGACAACAGATTGAGCACCGCGAGGCTGGCGAGGAAGCGATCCGGCGCAGGTCCAGTCGTCATCCCCAGTGCGGTGCTCAGTGCCACCCGTTGCGGTTCGGGCAGCCGCACCAGGTAATCCATCACGGGAAGGCACAACTGGTGCAGGCCTGCGAAGGCAAGCTCCATCTCGGCCTGGACTCCCGAGGTGCGGACAACACGGCACGCCGCCGCCGACGTTGCAAGGTGGTCCAGCAGTGCGGTCTTGCCCACTCCCGCTTGACCGCGAAGCACCAGCGCGCGACTCTCGCCTGCCTCCAAAGCAAGGACCAGTCTGTCCAGCATCGCAACTTCGTCGCGACGCCCAATCAACTCGATCGCGCCACCGCCCCCGGTAGCGCCGCCAGCCAGCACAAATGGACGGTATACCGCCGGACTTCGTTCTGTCGTGCAGGAGGACCGCGGGCAAAGTCGTCAATGAGCGGTTTCTACATCTACGACTAACCAGATCCGCAACGCTCGCTAGCAGAGGCAGAGGCGTTCGCAAGTCGAGTCAGGACTCCGCGACTCCCGTCTCAAGCCCAACGAACACCCATACCGTCGAGCGCGCGTAGGCCAGGAGCTCTGCTGCCTGTCGACTCACACCTCGGATTAGCCACCCATTCGACACGTTCTGATATCTCGCATTGCCAGTAACGGCCGCCCAGACGTCGGCGGTCGCCGATCCGGGGGCCTTCGCCCAGTCGGGGCAGTGGGTTCCGGTGGCGGTGGGCGTGGCCGTCGCGCTGATGGTGTCGCTGACGAAGTCGACGGTGCGTCCGGCGGCCAACGTGGCGACGGCGGGCACCGCGGCACCGGTACTGAGCACGCTGGAGGACGTGGCCAGCGTGGCGCTGGTGTTCCTGGCGATTCTGGTGCCGGTGCTGGTCCTGGTGGCCGTCGTCGTGATGATGTGGGCGGCGGTGCGGATCATCCGCAGGCGCCGTGGCCGCTCCCGCAGTGCGTCCGCAGCCTAGGCTCCTGGCTGAGCACCGGGTATCCCGGCGTGATGCCCTGACGTGGCGCACCACCGGCCGCGCGGGCGGTGCGCGCGCACGGGTTCCGGTGGGTCAGACCCAGACGCCTTTACCGACGGCCACGACGCCACCGGAGCTGACCGAGAAGCGTTCCCGGTCCTTCTCGACGTCGACACCGACCATCTCGCCGGGGCCGACCACCACGTTCTTGTCCAGGATGGCGTGGCGCACCACCGCGCCGCGCCCGATGCGGGCGCCGGGCATGACCACACTGCCCTCCACGATCGCGCCGTCCTCGACCACGACGTTGCTGGACAGTACCGAATTACGCACCGATGCAGCAGAAATGATGCTGCCCGCACCGACGACGGACTCCTGCGCGGACCCGCCGTTGACGAACTTGGCCGGCGCGAGGTTCTCCGAGCTGCCACGGATCGGCCAGCGCTTGTTGTAGAGGTTGAACACCGGGTGCACCGACACCAGGTCCATGTGGGCGTCGTAGAACGCGTCGAGCGTGCCGACGTCACGCCAGTAGGCGTGGTCGCGTTCCGTCGCCCCGGGGACCTCGTTGTCGTTGAAGTCGTAGACCGCGGCCATGCCGTCGGCGACCAGTCGCGGGATGATGTCGCCGCCCATGTCGTGGTCGGAGTCGTCGTCCTCGGCGTCGGCGCGGATGGCGTCGATGAGCACCTTGGTGGTGAAGATGTAGTTGCCCATCGACACGAACGTCTGGTCGGGGTCGTCCGGCGTTCCCGGCGGGTCGGCGGGCTTCTCGATCCACCCCCGGATGCGGCCCGATTCGTCGGCGTCGATGCACCCGAACGCGCTGGCCTCCGAGCGTGGCGCCCGGATACCGGCGACCGTCGCACCCGCGCCGCTCTCGATGTGCGCCTGGACCATCTGTTCGGGATCCATCCGGTACACGTGGTCGGCGCCGAAGATCACGATGTAGTCGGGATCCTCGTCGTAGATCAGGTTCATCGACTGGTAGATCGCATCGGCCGACCCGGTGTACCAGCGCGGCCCCAGACGCTGCTGCGCCGGCACCGGGGTGATGTACTCCCCGGCAAGCCCCGATAACCGCCAGTTCTGCGAGATGTGGCGATCCAGCGAATGAGACTTGTATTGGGTGAGTACACAGATTCGCAGGTATCGGGCGTTGACGAGATTCGACAGCACGAAATCGATCAACCGATAGGCACCCCCGAAGGGCACGGCGGGCTTGGCCCGGTCGGCCGTCAGCGGGTACAGCCGCTTGCCCTCTCCGCCTGCGAGGACGATGCCAAGCACATGTGGCGCTTCCCTCATGCTGCCAACCTATCCGCACGTAGGGACAGGGGCCAGCCATTCGCGCTATTGGGCGGGGTGTCGGGCTGTCCATCAAGACAATTGGGGATGCGGCGCGGCGGCCCTCGATACCGGCTACGGTCGACGGCATGCGGGTGGCGATGATGACTCGGGAGTACCCACCCGAGGTGTACGGCGGAGCGGGCGTCCACGTCACCGAGCTCGTCGCTCAACTGCGGCATCTGTGCGAGGTGGACGTGCACTGCATGGGCGCTCCGCGGCCCGAGGCGACCGTCGCGCAGCCGGACCCTGCCCTGCAGGGCGCCAACTTCGCCCTCACCACGCTGTCGGCCGACCTGAACATGGTCAATGCCGCCTCGACGGCCGCCGTCGTGCATTCCCACACGTGGTACACCGGGATGGCCGGGCACCTGGCCGCCCTGCTCTACGGCGTCCCGCACGTGCTGACCGCGCATTCGCTGGAACCGATGCGTCCGTGGAAGGCCGAGCAGCTCGGCGGTGGCTACCGGATCTCGTCCTGGGTGGAGAGGACGGCGGTCGAAGCGGCCGCCGCGGTGATCGCCGTCAGCTCCGGGATGCGCGCCGATGTGCTGCGTACCTATCCGGCGCTGGACCCCAACCGGGTGCACGTGGTCCGCAACGGCATCGACACCGACGTCTGGTACCCCGCCCCCCGGCCCGACGACTCGGTGCTGGCGGAACTCGGCGTCGATCCGTCCCGGCCCGTCGTGGCGTTCGTCGGCAGGATCACCCGCCAGAAGGGGGTCGCGCACCTGGTCGCCGCCGCGCACCACTTCTCCCCCGACGTCCAACTGGTGCTGTGCGCCGGTGCGCCCGACACTCCGGAGATCGCCGAGGAGGTGTCGGCGGCGGTCCAGCAGCTCGCGGCCGCGCGCACCGGGGTGTTCTGGGTCCGCGAGATGCTGCCGACCCACAAGATCAGGGAGATACTGTCGGCGGCAACCACATTCGTGTGCCCCTCGGTCTATGAGCCGTTGGGCATCGTGAACCTCGAGGCGATGGCCTGCGGCACCGCGGTGGTGGCCTCGGACGTGGGCGGCATCCCCGAGGTTGTCGACGATCAACGCACCGGACTGCTGGTCCACTACGATCCCGACGACACCGAGACCTTCGAACGCGGTCTCGCGGCCGCGGTCAACGAGCTGGTCGCTGAGCCGCAGCGGGCCCGCGATTTCGGGGCCGCGGGCCGCCAACGCTGCATCGACGAGTTCTCGTGGGCGCAGATCGCCGAGCAGACGCTACGGATCTACCAGCACGTCCTGACCTAGCTTCAGCACGGCCCGTACCACCCAGCCGTCCAGCACGGCCCCCAACAAGGCCCCACAGCAAAGAACCGGCCGCGCGCTACGCGACCGGTTCCTGCTTCGGGCTAGCTCGTGACGCCCCTCAGTTCCTCTCCGAGAGCGGCTGCCTCGTCCGGGGTGAGTTCGACCACCAGTCGGCCACCGCCTTCCAGTGGTACCCGCATCACGATGCCGCGCCCCTCCTTGGTTGCTTCCAGTGGACCGTCTCCGGTCCGGGGCTTCATCGCCGCCATCGAGTGCTCCCTCCACAAAGGCGTGCCCGTCTGGGCCCGGTCTGTTCCCGGAGCCGGCACTGCCCGCTCATACGCGCCGCGGACAGCATCCGGCCTTGAACTGCTACAGAGTCTTATTGTTCCCTATCCTGGCCTGCTCGTGTGCAAAGACCCGCCTATAGCTGCTCCGATGGTGTTTCACCGAGGCGTGGAACCCAGCAGTCGGCGACATGATCGTCGACCATTCCGGTGGCCTGCATCAGGGCGTAGGCCGTCGTCGGCCCCACGAAGCGGAAGCCGCGCCGCTTGAGGTCCTTGGCCATCGCGGTCGACTCCGGGGACACCGCGGCGACGCCGGCCAGATCGGCAGGCCGGCCGCGGGTGAGCCGGTCGGGAGGCGCGAACGACCAGAGCAGCTCGCTGAGGTCCACTCCGGCGTCGGCGAGGTCGGCCACCACCCGGGCATTGGACACCGTGGCCTCGATCTTGGCCCGGTTGCGCACGATGCCGGTGTCGGCGAGCAGGCGTTCGATGTCACCGTCGGTGTAGCGCGCCACGCGTTCGACGTCGAACCCGTCGAACGCGGCGCGGAAGTTGTCCCGCTTACGCAGGATGATCAACCAGGACAGCCCGCTCTGGAACGCTTCCAGGCTCACCCGCTCGAACAGCGCCGCCGAGCCGTACAGCGGTCGGCCCCACTCGGTGTCGTGGTAGTCCCGGTAGAGCACGAAATCCTCTGCAGAAAGCCGGGATTGGTCGATCCAGCCGCATCGGACCCGGCGATCGTCAGTGACCGACGTCACCGGCCCTCCCACTCGGCGTCGGGCACCTGCACGTCCTCGACGCGGGAGGCGTCGTCGGCGTGCGAGACGCGGGACACGCGGGAGTCGTCGTCGACGTGAAAGCCGTCGTCCACGTGGGAGACGTCGTCGACGTGGGAGGCGTCGTCACCGCCGAAGGCGGTGCCCGTCTCTGCGCCGAGGCCCTGCGTGGCGCGCACCGCGGCCAGCTCGCCTCTGAGCTGGTCGAGTTCGCGGCCCAAGCGGTCGAGCACCCAGTCCACCTCACCGGCCTTGTAACCGCGCAACGTCTGGGTGAACTTGAGCGCCTCGACGTCGGCTCCGGTCACTCCGGAGGCGGGCAGCACGGTCGCGGTGGTGGACTGCGGAAGCGGCGGCAACACCTCACCGCGGCCGAACACGACGCTGCCGAGGGCGAACAGCACGATGCCCACCAACACGAACACCACGAGGTAGAGCAGGACGAGGGTCACACGTCGATAGTGCCCGACGCCGCCGACACGGGGTCAGCGCGGGCGGAGCGTGTTCATCGGTGGGCGGTCTTCCAGGCAGACCCCCGAGGTGCGCGCGCTGTAGTTGTTGCCGTCGGCGAAGAACTGCGTGAGCCCGACCCCGGAGTCCTCGATGCCGCACCGCGACAGCAGCGTGGCGATGACCTGGCGGCTCATCGACGCCAGCTCGGTCAGCGGCCGGTTGCGGTGGGTCCGCACACCCAGATTCACCTGGGCCAGCGCGTCGAGGCCCAACCGGTCGTAGGCGTCGATCAGCAGGCCGATCTCCACACCGTAGCCGGGCGCGAATGGCACCGCGGTCAACAGCTCCCGGGTGCCGGCATACTCGCCGCCCAACGGCTGGTACAGGCAGGTCAGCTCGGGTCGCAGCGCCGCGAGCAACGGGCGGGCCACCAGCTCGGTGACGCGGCCACCGCCGTTGGCGTCCTCTTTGCCGCTGACCCGCAGCGGCCGCCGGTAGAAGCCCTTGACCAGGTGCACACCCTCGGTGGTCAGCAGCGGTCCCAGCAGCTTGGGCACGAACATCGGATCGGGATCGAGCAGATCGGAGTCGACGAACGCGACGATGTCGCCGGTGGTGGCGGCCAGCGACCGCCACAGCACCTCACCCTTGCCGGGCTGCGTTTCGACCTCGGGTAGCGCGACCTCGCGGCTGACCACCCGGGCCCCGGCGGCCACCGCCCGGATCTCGGTGTCGTCGGTGGATCCGGAGTCCAGCACGATCAGTTCGTCGACGAGCCCG
>Ga0207914_100290_pt1 | contig 22675 bp, 26 predicted proteins | sample DeeseametaMP2497_FD_184171 | JGI IMG/M metagenome (GOLD analysis project Ga0207914, IMG submission 184171) | Marine microbial communities from East of Antigua and Barbuda, Atlantic Ocean - MP2497 (SPAdes) | ecosystem: Environmental > Aquatic > Marine > Oceanic | place: East of Antigua and... | reverse complement strand
ACCCTTTGAAATAATGTGAAGAACGAGGCTGGGAAGGTCGCAGAGTAGGGCAGCCTAGCCTCGCTCCTTCACATTATCGCTACCTCGCGATTACTGAAGATCATCCGCGAGGACAATCGCGCGATCCTGCGCGCAGCCAGCGCCGCATCCAAGGCCGCGGATTATCTGCTCGCCTTCCACCTCGAATCGACTGTCGCCGCCAATGACTACGATGATCCTGACGGTCCCGCCGCCATGGCTATCGAAGGGAGGGCAGCGGCATGATCCTCCTCACACCCGAACTGCGCGAGCAGCTTCGCGCCAACGACCGTGCCCGCTGCGAAGCACTTCGACAGGGCAAGTCAGCCCCGGATCCGGTACCCGTGGTCCGCTTCTTCAATCCGGTCGGCGCGGCTACCTGGCTGGCGACGGAACTGGATGAGGACGGGCTTCTCTTCGGTGTTGCGGACCTTGGCTTCGGCTGCCCGGAGATAGGCAGCTTCGCGCTGGAGGAACTCGAATCGATCTGGCTTCCATTCGGCCTCGGCATCGAACGGGATATTCTGTTCAATGGAAAGTACCCATTATCGATTTATGCTGCGGCGGCGCGCCGTGCCGGTTCACTGATCGAGGGCGAACGCATCCTGCATCGGGCGGCCGCCGAAAAGGGAGGTGCATGATGCGCTTCCACAAATGGCCGAAGCCCACCGCCTATGAAGAGACCTCCCGCAAGCGCGCCGCCTTTGCCAACAAGCAGGGGCGCGAGCGCGACGCTCTGCCGCTGTTCGCCGATATGATCGCAAACGCGCAGCACAGCGTCGATGACGAGATGGCCCGCCGTGCCGTCTGGTGGCCGCAGCAGCAACAGCAGCGGCGCGATGAACGCGCCGCCGTCTGGCGAAGGGCGCGGGCGCGTCTGTTCGAGTTCGACGCGCCTATCCGCCGGACGATCCGCCGAGCCTGGCGCGATTGTCCTTATCCCGCCGACCCACACAGCTTTGCCGATTTTCTTCACCATAACCGTGTCCGTCGTCTCGACCCGAACCGGCCGCCGTGGAAATATCATGCACGGGTACAGGCGAAGACCACGCCCCATCCGCAATGCTTTGCCGAGGCGTTCAAGCGGATCGGTCAGCGCAAGCTGGAAGTGGCGCCGGTACAGTCCCCAATCGAAACGCCGCATTATTGCGGCAATCTCGGCGACGGCATCCTGTTCCTCGACAAGATCGAACTGCGCGAGACCGACACCGTGAAGTCGTCAAGGCGACAGCGCAGCGCCCGCCCGGCCGGCGGGCGATAGAGGAAGAGGAAGGCCGGGGCCTTCGTGACGGGCTGGGAGCCGGGAGAGAGTCTCACGGCGGCCCGTCATGGAGATGTACCAATGGCCAAAGCGCCTCAGAAACTTGTCCTCAGCGGCTCGCGCGACATTCCGTTCGACCGCCTGCAATTGTCGCAGTCCAATGTTCGCCGGGTGAAGGCCGGCGTGTCGATCGGCGAACTGGCGGCCGATATCGCCCGCCGTACGCTACTCCAGAGCCTCAACGTGCGCCCCATCCTCGATAGCGAGGGTCAGGAGACCGGCCAGTTCGAGGTGCCGGCCGGTGGCCGGCGGTTCCGTGCGCTCGAACTGCTGGTGAAGCAGAAGCGACTCGCGAAGAATGCGCCCATTCCCTGTGTCGTCCGGATCGCGAACGACGAAGTCTCGGCAGAAGAGGACAGCTATGCGGAGAATACGCACCGCGAGGCGCTGCATCCGCTCGACCAGTATCGCTCGATGAAGCTGCTGGCCGATGAGGGTCAGGACGCCGAAGAGATTGCTGCGCGGTTCATGGTGACGCCCGCCGTGGTGCGCCAGCGCCTCAAGCTCGCCTCCGTGTCGCCGAAGCTGCACGAGATCTACGCCGAGGACGGTATGACCCTTGAGCAGCTGATGGCCTTTTCCGTGTCGGACGACCATGAACGGCAGCAACAGGTGTGGGAGCTGCTGGCCCACAGCTACAACAAGTCGGCCGCCTATATCCGCGGCAAGCTGACCGAGGATACGGTCCGCGTTGCCGACAAGCGCGTGCGCTTCGTGACCGTCGATGCCTATATCGCAGAAGGCGGTCATGTCATGCGCGACCTGTTCGAGGATGACGATGGCGGCTGGCTCACCAATCCCGCGCTGCTCGATCGCCTTGTGACGGAAAAGCTTCAGGCCGAGGGCGAGAAGATCGGCGCCGAGGGTTGGAAATGGATCGCGACCGCGGTCGACCTGCCTTGGGGTGTCACCAACGACCTGCGCGAGATTGACGGCGTGCCGGTGAAGCGCACGGTAGAAGAAGAGGCCCGGCTCGCCGAACTGGAAACAGAAGCCGAGCAGATCGAAGAGCAGTGGGCCGACGAGCATGATGTTCCCGACGAGGTGCATGAACGGCTCGCCGCGATCGATGCCGAGATTGGCGCCCTGACAGAGCGCCCGCTGACCTTCGTCGCGCAAGAAATGGCGCGGGCCGGCGCGTTCGTCTCGATCGAGGTCGACGGCACGCTGTGCATCGAGCGCGGCTATGTCCGGCCCGAGGATGAGCCGGTTGTTGAAGCCGGTACGGTCGCTGGCGGCGAAGTGGATGCCGATACGTCGTCTGCCACCGGTGATGATGAGGCTGGATCGTCGGCGGACGCACCCGCGTCCAACGTCGTACCGATCGCCGGCAGTGCGCCTGATGACGACGATGCCGACGAGGAGATGGTCAAGCCGCTTTCCGATCGGCTGGTCGCGGAACTGACCGCCTGGCGCACGCTTGCCTTGCAGGATGCGCTGGCGCAGTCACCGTCCACGGCCTTCGCGGCGGTGCTACACGCCTTCGTGCTCGACGCCTTCTATATGGCGAGCCGCGAATCCTGCCTTCAGGTCACGCTCAACAAGGCATCCTTCGGCTTCTCGCCCACCGGCCTGCGCGACAGTGCTCCGGCCCGTGCGATCGCCGAGCGCCACAAGCGGTGGGAGGAGAGGCTTCCCGAAGACGACAAGACGCTGTGGGACATGCTGCTTCAGCTCGACGGCGCCGAGCAGGCGGCTCTGTTCGCGCATTGCGCTTCGATGGTGCTCAATGCGCAGCAGGAGGTGGTCCCTAAATATGACAATGGCCGCGTCTCAAAGCACAGCATCGAGCGGCGCATCGCTCACAGCCATGTCCTGGCGCGAGCGGTCGGCCTCGATCTGGTCGGCGCGGGGTGGCACCCCACGGTCGCGGGCTATTTCCAGAGCGTGACCAAGCCGCGCATCCTCGCCGATGTCGCCGATGCGAAGGGCCCAAAGTTCGCCGAAATGATCGACCATCTCAAGAAGGGCGACATGGCGAACGAAGCCGAACGGCTTTTGGAGGATGCCGGCTGGTTGCCTGAACCGATGCGCACGCCTGCTCTGCTCGACCAGTCGGTGGCCGATCCGGCGCCGGATGCCGAAGCGGTCGATCTCCCGGCGTTCCTCAATGAGGAGGAGAGCACGGCAGATGGGGATGACGGGGCCTATGCGGCAGCCGCCTGACCATCGCAAGGCGGGGCGGCTTCGGCCGTCCCGCTCATCGCATTCAACCATCGAGCCCGGCGCATCGCGTCGCGCCGTTTCGATTCAGGAGAATTCTCATGACGCAAACCGCGTCTCAGCCGACCATCGACATGGCGGCCATTCTTGCCCGCATGGCCGAGCGCGAAGCCGCCGCCGCAAAGCTCGTTCCCGCCAACAAGGCCTGCCTGTTCGCCATCCTCGCCTCGGCGGGCATCACGCTCGTCACCGTCATCTTCGATGGTTGCGGCGATAGCGGCCAGATCGAGGATATCGCTTCGTTCCGGGGCGACGAACCGGCAGACCTGCCGACCGGCACCGTCGAGATCCTGGCCGTGTCGCATAACACGGGGCAGCCGGTCGCGAACGTGTTTTCGGTCAGCGAGGCGATCGAGGAGATGGCCTATGACCTACTCGGCCAGAAGCATTGTGGCTGGGAGAATAACGACGGCGCCTATGGCGAGTTCAGCTTCCACGTCGCCGAGGGCAGGATCAAGCTGGACTACAACGAGCGGTTCACCGCGTCCGAACAACATGGTCATGAGTGGTGAGGAGGCGATGATGGGCCATTGCTATCACCACGCCCTCTCCTCGGTGCGAAAATGGGGCGGTGAAGCCGAGAATTATTTGCAGCTGCACCAGTGGTTCGATGAATCGAAGGAGATCATAGCGGACTTCCGTCACCGCGCCCTGCGCCATCATGCACAGGGCATATTCCAGCTGGAGCGAACCTTCGGGGCGATTATCACCATCTCGACCGGGCGCGTCGTTCCCGTCCGTCTCATCGGGGAACAGCGCGTTCGCGAAGATCTCGGGTTCATCCCCAGCTTCGCCGATTGGGTGCGCTGCATCCGTCCCGAGCCGTGGATGGGACGCGCGCAGCCGATCCATCGTGACGTCGATCCCTTCGCGGCTGTGAAGGAGACGGTATGATGCTGCTCTACAGCCACCTCCACGTTCGCGTCCATGCGACGAACATCGTCGCCGTGCGGGCCGCGGCAGGCATGCTGAAAAATGCGTCCCGTCGCGATCGGGCCCCGCGCGATCAGCGCAAGACCTTCTACCGCGACATTCTCAGGGCCCACCACGATCATCAGTAACTGGTCGCGGCCTTCAGGTTCTGATCTGCCTTCATCCTCTCGTTCAATCACTTTGCGAAGCCCGGCCTGCGTGCCGGGCTTTCGCGTATCCGGAGACTTTCCCATGGCTGATTATCATTCCCCCACCGTCGTTCGGCCGAGCATTCCGGCCAGCGCCATCACGCGGCTCGAACTGGCGCTGCTAACCGACATGTTCGAGCAGGAGCCCGATGGCGATGCGATCTATTTCTATTCCAGCGAGGGGCCATGCGACACAGTCTGGCTCGATGTCGCGGAGCTGAAGGACATGCTGGCTGACGAGGCCATGCCTTCGGGCCGAATTGTCGAGATGATCCGCGCGCAGCTGGCTGAGGCCGGCCCTGACGAAACCGAACTGGAACTCGACCTTTCCGATCTGGGCGAGGCCGAAATCCTGCAGGGCATCGTCCGTCGCTGCGAGCAGCTCGATCATGTCAGCATCGTCTCGGCCTGGACCTGCACGAAGATGCGGCCTGATGGGTTCGGCGGCGGCATTACGGTCGTCACCGCCGATCATATCCTGGCCAGTTCGACTGTCCACATGGAGGGCGAACTGCTCGACCGCGCCGAACATGGCGAGCTTGGCCGCGCGCCGGGGCATGGGCTCCATCCCGTCCTGACACTCAGCGAAGCGGAGGTCCGTTCGATGGTGACGGATATCCAGAAGGCCTATGCCGAAACGGATGTCGCCGTGGTCGAAGTGGCCGACGCCCATATCCGCCAGGGCTGTATCGAGGCGACCGGCAAGCTTAATCTGGATGAACAGCTCCGTAACATCGAGTTCAGCGCTGCCATGGCGGCGATCCGGACCGCACGCGCCACGCCCGCCTGATCGCTCCCTCTACCCACAACCAATTCTCGAAAGCCCGGCCGCAAGCGCCGGGCTTTCGCGTTTCAAGGAGATAGGAATATGTCCGCACAGCTTATTTACGACACCGCGCCGCTTGGCAGTTTGATCCGCTATTCCAATGGCGAGCAGCGCCCGCCTGAGCGGTTCACGCGCAAGCTCAAGGCCTGGAACAACGACAATGGCATCGGCCGCCTGATTGAGCGCACTCCGGAAGAAATCCGGCCGACCTACCGATCGCCTGCCAGCTTCTGCCTGCATCTGGGCAATTATGGTAGCCAGGGTATTGTCGCAATTGTGGTGCGCCGGCACTATTCGATCGAGAGCAGTCTCCGCTTCGAAATTGCCGAGACGCCAACAGCCGGCAAGGTCCGGGTGCTCTCCAGTTTCAACGGTCGCGACGAACTGCGCTATCTCGCACCCCACATGGCCGCGGCCGAAGAGTGGATGGCGCGCAACAGATATTCGAACCTGCGTGCCGAGATCGTGGCTGATCCGGTGATCCTTCCCTCCAGCATCGGGAGGGCGGCATGAGTGAGGTCGCCGTCGAATATGGCATGACTGCGGATGGTCTGACGGCCGCGCGCGTCGGCGATATGGGCTATATCGCTATTCCTGCGCGGGACGGTGTTCGGCTCGCCTCCGGATGGCGCGTGGCACGGCCGATTCATGAATGGACCGAAGCCGACGTCTTCGGCGGCGAAGGCATCGTCGCCGATGAAACTGCTTTCCGCGCGCATGTGGAGGAACTCGCGGTCCATCTCCGGCAACGCGATGCGCTCGGGCGCAAGGAGGCGCGCATGCACGTCTCGACGCCCTGGGGCATGTCGCAGGGGGCCACCATTTATGCCGATGGCGTCGTCTTTCATACCACCGCCTCGCATGGCGGGTTCAAGCTCGACCGCGCGCGCAACGCCGGCCTGCTTCCTGCCTTGCGGATCAAGGGCGGGTGGTATGAAGAGGACGGAGATTGGGCACGGGTTGCCGTTGGCTATCCCGATCTCTTCACCGTCCGGGAGATGGCGCAGGCCGACCGGACGCTGCGGGATTGGGAACCCGATGCCTGGGAAGCTGTCCATGGGCGCCTGCTGACCCCGGCGGAATCCTTCATCCGCGACCGTGAGCGGTTCGAACGCGACCATGCCCTTGACTGGGTCGTGATCTCCGCTGTGCGGTCGGATCGATATCAGGGCTTTGTCGAGACGATCGCCACGATTGGTGGTCGCCGGGACGCGGCGGAGACGAACCGTTACCTTGTTACCGTCGATGAATATACCGCCGGTCGCCACGGGTTCGTCATCGATCCGGGGCGGCATGCCTTAACCGCCCCAGCCTGAGTGCGAACGGAGAAAAACTCCGTGCCGGCGAATGTCCGGGCGGGGCTTTTTCATGGCTGACGTTGAGAGGCATTCCCTCTCCCCACATAGCTTCGTCAGGAAGCGAGCAGCGTCGCCAGCTTGGGATGAGTATCCTGAGCGAGGGGGTTGACGATGGTCAGGCCCCGCGTGACGAAGCCATGCTGCATATCCTCGGAAAGCAGCAGCGTGCAGCCCGCCTCGGCCGCCGCCGTGACGATGAGCGCATCCCAGAACTGCAGCTTGTGATCGACCACTAGGTCTGCCGCCGCGATTGCGGTTTTCATCTCCGAGGCCGATGTGCCGAAGGCCTGTGAAAACTCCAGAAGGATGGCGCGGGCGTCTTCGGCGGCCGCCCCGCTCCGGCGCAACACCACGAACAGTTCGCCCAATGTCTGGGCCGGCGCAATGAGACTTGATGTATCGCCGAGCTTTTCGACCAGATCACGAACTCGCCCGATTTTGGTTTCGTCGTCCGTATTGCGGCTCACCCCCGCGAGGTAGGCGAGGATATTGCTGTCCAGCGCAACGCGGGTCATTTGTACAGGTCGTCGCGTGACCACGGACCGGAATGGCGGACGGGCAATTTCGACACGAAGTCCAGCAGCCGCCGGACCGAGCGCTTTTCGGCTAGGCGATCGACGGGGGTGACGCGCGCCACAGGACGGCCGCGCGACATCACGGTGAAGCTCTCACCTTCGGAAACCTCGCGCAGAAGCTCCGAAAAATGCTGATTTGCCTCGCTGGCGCTGATCGCTCTGTCCATGCAGTCGAACTTAGTGGATAACACTAAAAAATGCAATTCATCGCACCGGGCTATCCGCAAGTGCCGGGCATTCCTGCCTCCGAGGGCGAGGTAAGCACCCAGTATTGAGAGCCAGAGGTTGGCCGGGCGGCATGAGCCCGGCCGGGTATGAGAGAGAGCATCCGGCGGGCGGCAAACCTCACGCTCTCCCGGAGACTCATTCCATGATCCACGATCTGTCCGACGCGGCGCTTTGCGCCGCGCCTCTTCCCGTTGCATCCGCTTTCATGGCGCGTGCCCGCGCACTGTTGGCCGCCGCGCGCAGTCTCCTACCGGTGCTGGAGGCGGGCCATGCCATCAGTACGGCGCAGCTCCGCGACGCGATGACCGACGTTTTTGGTGGCACCGACGCACAAGGGGCATGGGACTGGAAGGGCGCCTATGATGCCTGTGAGGCGGCGGAGATCCTGTTCCTCCTCCGCTATGGACCCGCCATTGTCGGCCGAAGCCCTTCGAGCGCGCTGGCGCTGATCGAGCGCATCGCCGCGCTGATGCCTACCCATACGCGGCGATCGGAAATCTCACAGGCGCTCCAGCAATTCTCGACACCGCCCGGTCTCGCCTTCGTCGCCGCCACGGCGGCAGCGATGGGCGCCGGCGATCATGTGCTGGAGCCTTCCGCCGGGACCGGTATGCTCGGCATCCATGCAGTGTTGGCACGAGCCGACCTCACGCTCAACGAATTGGCCGAGACCCGAGCGGGACTGCTGAAACTACTGTTCCCCGACGTGGCGGTGTCGGGCCACGACGCCGCGTCGATCGACGATCGTCTGCCGACCGCAATCCGTCCGACCGTGGTGTTGATGAACCCGCCGTTCTCGGCTGTCGCCCACGTCGACCGAACGATGCGCGACGCCGCGCTATGCCATATCGAATCCGTCTTGGCCCGGCTCGAGCGCGGCGGGCGTCTGGTCGCCATCACCGGCGCGAATTGCGCTCCCTCCGCGTCGGCCTGGCGCGAGCCATTCACGCGTCTTCAGGAACAGGCACGCGTGGTGTTTACCGCTGCGATCGACGGGAAGGTCTATGCGAAGCACGGGACGACCATCGAAACCCGGCTGACCGTCATCGACAAGCTGCCGGCTGACGACCCGGGCCAATTTGTCGAAAGCGCGGGCAAGGCGCCCGACCCAGAAACACTGCTGGCCTGGGTACAGGCACAGGTGCCGCCGCGCTCCCCAATCACGCCATCACCCGTCGTGGCCCTGCCGTTCACCGCATCCGCTTCGCCAGCCCGTGCGAAGAACCGCGCCGCGGTTACGGCCGCCATGCCTACCGCTCCGGACAAAAATGCGGTCGAACTGGCCTATGACACCAGCGACTGGGCACCGCTCGCCGAGCGCCTGGGCGAGAGCATCTATGAGCCCTATGCGCTGCAGTCGCTGGAGATCGCGGGTGCGAGTCCTCATCCGACACCGCTGGTCCAGTCCGCGGCGATGGCTTCGGTCGCTCCGCCTAAACCCCGCTATCGGCCGCATCTGCCGCCCTCGCTGGCGACGGACGCCATCCTGTCCGACGCCCAGCTCGAATCCGTCATCTATGCGGGCGAAGCCCATTCGGGTCATCTTTCGGGCGCGTGGACTGTCGATCCGACCTGTGATGTCGTGACCGCAGCGGCGGAAGGCGCCGAAGGCGCCGTGCGGTTCCGGCGTGGCTGGTTTCTGGGTGACGGCACGGGAGCCGGCAAAGGGCGTCAGGTCGCGGGCATCATCCTCGACAATTGGCTCAAGGGCCGTCGCCGGGCGGTCTGGATCTCCGTCTCGGACCGCCTGCTCGAGGATGCGCAGCGAGACTGGTCCGCCCTCGGTCAGGAGCGGCTGCTGGTCACGCCGCTCTCGCGCTACCGCCAGGGTAGCGATATCCGGCTCGAGGAGGGCGTGCTGTTCACCACCTATGCCACGCTGCGCTCGCAGCAGCGCGGGAACAGGAAATCGCGTGTCGATCAGATCGTCGAGTGGCTGGGTTCCGACTTCGACGGCGTGATCGTGTTCGACGAAGCGCATGCCATGGCCAATGCCGCCGGCGGCAAGGGCGGACGCGGCGATGTCGCGCCGTCGCAGCAGGGTCGCGCAGGTCTGCGGCTCCAGCACGCGCTACCCGATGCGCGCATCGTCTACGTCTCCGCGACAGGTGCGACTACCGTCCAGAACCTCGCCTACGCCCAGCGCCTTGGCCTTTGGGGCGGGGAGGATTTCCCCTTTGCGACGCGGGGCGAGTTCGTCACCGCGATCGAGAATGGCGGGGTCGCGGCGATGGAAGTGCTGGCCCGCGATTTGAAGGCGCTCGGCCTCTATGCCGCCCGCTCGCTCTCCTTCGACGGCGTCGAATATGAGATGCTGGAGCACAAGCTTACCGGCGAGCAGACCCGGATCTACGACGCCTATGCTTCGGCTTTCGAGGTGATCCACAACAATCTCGATGCCGCGCTCGAAGCTGCCGGGGTCACCAGCGCCTCTCACGGGACGCTCAACCGCCAGGCCAAGGCGGCGGCGAAGTCGGCCTATCAGGGCATGCTGCAGCGCTTCTTCAATCATCTCATCACCAGCATGCAGACACCGAGCGTCATCGCCAGCGTCGAGCGCGATCTGCAGGCCGGCCATGCCGCCGTCATTCAGATCGTCTCTACCGGAGAGGCGATGCAGGAACGCCGTCTCGCCGAAATTCCGGCGGATGAATGGAACGATGTGTCGGTGGACATCACGCCGCGAGACTATGTGCTGTCCTATCTCCAGCACAGCTTCCCGGTGCAGCTTTACGAGCCATTCACCGATAGTGACGGCAATCTCTCGTCCCGTCCCGTTCATGACGGGGACGGCAACGCGATCATCAATCGCGAAGCCGTCGGCCGCCGCGATGCGATGATCGAGCGGCTCGCGGCCTTACCGCCCGTTCCCGGCGCGCTCGACCGAATCGTGCAGCATTTCGGGACCGACATAGTTGCGGAGGTGACGGGGCGATCGCGCCGCGTGGTCCCGCGCCGGAACGACGATGGCTCGGTGCGCTTTGCGGTCGAGAATCGGCCCGTTTCGGCTGCGCTGCATGAGACCGACGCCTTTCAAAGCGACAGCAAGCGCATCCTCGTCTTCAGCGAGGCCGGCGGCACCGGTCGCAGCTATCACGCGGACATGGGCGCCATCAACCAGCGCCGCCGTATCCACTACCTGCTGGAAGCGGGCTGGAAGGCCGATGCCGCGATCCAGGGCTTTGGGCGGACCAACCGCACCAATCAGAAGCAGCCGCCGCTGTTTCGGCCGGTCTCGACCGATGTGAAGGCGCAGAAGCGCTTCATCTCCACCATCGCCCGGCGTCTCGACAGTCTCGGCGCGATCACCCGCGGCCAGCGTCAGACCGGGGGGCAGAACATGTTCCGGCCTGAGGACAATCTGGACAGCTGGTATGCGCGCGATGCGCTGCGGCAGCTCTATGTGCTGCTTGCCCGGGGCAAGGTCGAGGGCTGTTCGCTCGCCCGGTTCGAGGCGGCTACCGGATTGTCGCTGCTCGATAGCGATGGCGGTCTCAAGGACGAACTGCCCGGCATCAATACCTTTCTCAACCGCATGCTCGCGCTTACGGTCGCCATGCAGAACCTGCTGTTCGAGGCTTTCGAAGGTCTGCTCACTGCCCGGATAGAACAGGCGCGCGCTTCGGGAAGCTATGAGATCGGGCTGGAGACCTTGCAGGCCGAAGGTTTCCGTGTCGTCGGCCGCATGCCGATCTACACGCATCCTGGCACGGGCGCGCAGACGCAGTTGCTGACGGTCGAGCGCAAGGACCGGTTGACGCCGCTGTCGCTGGACGATGCGCTCGAACAAGTCGAGACCAGGGGTGCAAAGCTGCTGGTCAACGGCAAGACCGGCCGCGCGGCCGTCCAGCGCCGGGCGCGCAGCGTCACCGATGATGACGGCGCCGTGCATCCGCGCGTTCGTCTGGTCTGGCCGCTCACCGACAAGGTGGGCCCGGTGGAGATGCTTGCCTCCAGCCACTGGAAGGAAGCGGATCGAGCGGCGTTCAGCGCGGCATGGTCCACGGAACTTGCCGAACTTCCCGGCCATGAAATCTCGACGCTGCATATGGTGTCGGGGCTGCTGCTCCCGATCTGGAAGCGGCTGCCCGACGAGTCGATGCGCGTCTATCGGCTACAGTGCGACGATGGCGAGCGTGTCATCGGGCGCCGCGTTTCGTCCGCCTGGGCTGCCAGCGTCACCAATGACCATGGGCCGGCCCCGATGTCAGGCGCCGAAGCCTTGACGATGCTCATGTCGGGCGAAGCCGATCTGCATCTGGCGCAGGATCAGAAGCTGCAGCGCGTCCGCGCCATGAATGACTGGCGGATCGAATTGACCGGCTTCAGCGATCTCGCCGTCGATCGCCTCAAAAGCTACGGCTTGATCTCCGAGATCGTCTGGTGGAAGCTCAGGCTCTACGTGCCGACAGGGGCTGTCGGCGCCGATGTGCTGGACCGTCTGCTCGAGCGTTTTGCGATCGAGCGGCTCTCCATGCGCAAGGCAGCCTGAGGAGTCCCGCAATGCACAGTCCTGCCAGCCAGATCGCCGAGCGCCTCGCCGAGAACGCCGAGACCGTATGTCGCCATTATCTATCCAAGGGTCGCAAGGAAGGCCGATACTGGCTGGTGGGCGATGTTCACAACACATCTGGGCGCAGCCTCTATGTACGCCTTTCCGCCTCCGCCGACGGGCGCGGGGCGGCCGGTAAATGGACCGATGCCCAGAACGGCGATCATGGCGATCTGCTCGACATCATCGCTGTCACGCGCGGTTGTCGGACCATGCGCGAGATACTTGACGAGGCACGCCGCTTCCTCAGCATGCCGGTTCCATTGCCCCCGCAAGGCCCGCCTCTCAGGCGCGCCAAAGCGCCGAGCGGAACGGCAGAGGCGGCGCGGCGTCTCTGGGCGGCTTCGAAGCCGATCGCCGGCAGCGCTGCCGCGTCCTATCTCGCCTCCCGGAAAATCACCGTTCTCACCGGTTTCGACGCCCTGCGGTTCCATCCCCGGTGTTATTACCGCGCATCGCATGAAGATGGGCCCGGTGTTCGTGCGGCCTGGCCCGCGATGATAGCCGCCGTGACCGATCTCGACGGGAGCGTGACGGGGGTTCATCGCACCTGGCTGGCGCTCGATGGCAGCGGCAAGGCCCCCGTCGCCTATCCCCGGCGCGCCATGGGCAATCTGCTCGGGCACGGTGTCCGGTTCGGGAGGGCTGGCGCGGTGATGGTCGCCGGCGAAGGCATCGAGACCATGCTGTCACTGCGCGAGGCTATGCCGTCGATGCCGGCGATCGCGGCGCTTTCCGCCGCCCATCTCGCCGCAATCCTGTTTCCGGCCGTACTCCGCCGGCTCTATGTCGCGCGCGATGACGATCCTGCCGGTGCGGGAGCATTGGCGGCCCTGTCCCGGCGAGCCATGTCGACGGGAATCGAAGTGGTGCCGCTCGAGCCGAGGCTTGGCGATTTCAATGATGACCTGGCCGCCTTCGGGCGGGGACGCCTCGTAGCGCATCTGCAGGATCAGCTTCGTCCCGAGGATGCGGAATTGTTCCTGACGCGCACCTGATGGTCGCAAGGCCCCGCTCGTCGCCGACGCGCAGGACCGCCATGTTCTTCCGATCTTCCGAGGTGCCGCGCATCCGGCCTTCGGTGGAGGGCGACTGCGGCAGCCGGACCGGGACGTCAATGGCTCGTCTGGCGGCTATTTTCCGCCGAACCTTCGGTTCTTTGCAGCGCGAAGCAAAATAGCCGCCTGTCCGCCATCCTCCGCTTCGCTCCGGCCGCGCCGGCAAGGGCGCGGTTCTGTCCCGTTCCGTCCGCCGCCGGGCGTCGCCACGAAGGCCGCGAGAGGCGCGGCTGTCAGATTACGGAGATTTTCGATGGCGATCGATCATGACGACGAAGGCGAAGCCCAGCCCGGTTCCACCGCCTATCTGCTTCAGGAAATGCAGCTCTACGGCCATCGGCCGTTCGAGGACGAACCCGATCATCGGCCCTTGCCGGACGAGCGTATCGCCCGCGGCGCCGTTGCGGAAATTTTCGACGCACTCGCCTCCTGTCTGAGCGACACCCGGATCGAACCCGATCTCGAAGATATCGCCTGGGGCATCGTCAATGTCTTCCACCGCGCCGCCGAGCGGGTCGAGCGCGAACTGGACGATAATGAGCAGGCGCAGAAGCGCTTCCAGCGCGAACAGGATGGCAGCGAAGTCAAATCCGTCGAGCTGGAGCGCAAGATCGCCGAAGGCATCACGATGCTCGAGCGGCGCGATGCGATGGAATTCTTCCGCGACGCTTCCGCCGACCAGTTCCGTATCCACCTGCGCAAGCCGTGGCTTCCCCGTTCCGGGCCGATGGTCAATCGCAAGACGCTCACCTCCGCAGTGCTCGACAGCCGCAAGCAGATCGACAAGCGCGCTTGGCAGGATGCCCGCGTCCTCAACCCCGATGGCGTGCGCATCGTCTTCACGGGGGGCGCCGATTACAACGATCACCAGCGCATCTACGCCGTGCTCGACAAGGTCCGTGCCAATCTACCGAATATAATCCTCCTGCACGGCGCCACGCCGACAGGTGCCGAGCGCATCGCCGCCTGCTGGGCGCGTGATCGCGATGTACCGCAGGATCCCTATCGGCCCGACTGGAACCGGCACAAGAAGGCTGCACCGTTCAAGCGCAACGACGCCATGCTCGAAGCCGCCCCTAGAGGCGTCGTCGTATTCCCCGGCACCGGCATTCAGGACAATCTCGCAGACAAGGCCCGCAAGATGGGCATTCGCATCTGGGATTTCCGCAATCGAGACGGATGACCCGGCCCAATGTGAGCCTAACGGATCACCACCACCTCGGCTTTGGCCGCCTTCGCAACAGCTCTCCAGGCCTTGTCCGGGGTCCAGGCCGGTGCGCCGTCGCGGACGGCGAGCGCGAGACAGAGCTGGTCGCCGAGGGACAGGCCGGCATCGGCGGCCCTCAGGCGGCCGGCGAGCTGCGCCAGCGCCTTGTTGATGGTCATGGCAGGGGGTCGAGCATGGCGTCTACCTTGCGCTCGGGCACTCCCAGCCGAATGTAATGGCTGACGACCTCGGCATAATCGACGGTGCTGATCCGCGCCGAGGAAATGATGCCGGCAACCTTCGTTTCGCCAGGCTCGTCGTTGAGCATCGCCAGAAGCGCCGATGCATCGAGAGCGATGTCGCTCATTCGCCGCTTTCCGTCCTGCGATTGGCGATAAAGGCATCTGTGGATGCCTCTCCGTCTTCGCCGCCGCGAAGCGCCTAGCGATAGACTGGGCGTCGACGACAGCTTGCGTTGTCGTTCGCAGCACGACGCCGTCTTCGGTCTCTTCGAGGAAAACGGAGCCGAGCAACAAACTGGTTTTCGTGACATAAGGTCCGCGCTTTGCCTGCATGTCGCTCGGCTTGTTGCGGCGGCCGTCCATGTCGGACCCGATCACGGCAGGGCCTCAGCGGCAGGGCTTGCTCATCAATGGAGGTCGCCGTTTTGTGCCGCGATCGGTCTCGCGCAAATGCGGTCAGTGCTGCCGCGCCATTGAGCCACGCCCCCGGTCTTGAATGGGGAGCCACCCCTATCTGTCGCCGGCGTGCGATCCTCGGCTGCCTTGTTCCGTCAACCCCATTGAGGGGTTCCCCTTCGCTGGCGCTGCGGTGACGTCGGCATCCGGGCTCTCCTTTGGGCGCCATCGGGGGATGGTCCCCGACCAATCGAAGGAGCATTTCAATCATGGCCACTATCGCAAACCTCAACGTCAAGGCGGACGACAGCTTCGAGGGCACGCTCGCAACCCTCACCGTCTCAGCGCCAATCGCCATCATTCCCAATGCCCGCAAGGCCAAGGAATCTGAGCCCGATTACCGGATCGTCAGCCGCAAGAACGGCTTTGAACTTGGCGCCGGCTGGAAGCGCTTCTCTCAGACCACGGGTGCCGAATATGTCTCGGTCTCGCTCTCTGCGCCGGAGTTCGGCACGATCTACGGCAATATCGCCAACGCGCCAGGCGACGACCCGATGAAGAAGGTCATCATCTGGAATCCGCCCGCCTGACGCGCCGGCGGCGGCCCCGCCCTCGTGGCGGGGCCGCTATTTTTATGGTGTGAACGTACAGGTGGCGGAATGCCAACGCGGCAGGTTCCGACGATGGCTGGCGGCAATTGCCGTCGACTTGACCGTTGGTGATGTCGATAGTGCCGGTTGAGATTCTCCGCCTATTCATTGCAGCAAGGTACGACAGCGTCGCTCCCGTCTTTGTCATTATCCGCCCGGACTGCCGATCCGTGAAGCTGCCGTTCGCAACCTGCCGGTTTCGATGGTGGCGGATAACCGGGCTTGTTGGACGCTCTGAAATAGCATCCCAGTGCAAGAGATCTGATCAGCAGACATCTGCTGGGAACTGCCACTCGGCTTATGGGCAAGCATCGCCACATTCACGCGCCAGACTGATAAAAGCCTTAAATGCGGCAGAGGGATTGCGCCTGCTGGGATAGTAAAGGGCAAGCGGCGCAAGTGGTGGCGTCCAGTCCTCCAAAACCCTTACCAAACGCCCGTTGGCAATTTCTTCCCGAACGTCAGATTCCATGAAAAAGCCGATCCCCACGCTGTCTAGGACAGCCATGCGGGAAAGGCTCGCTTCATCCAGAGTGATCGGCCCATCGACATTTACCTGAACGGGTTGCCCGTTTTTCTCAAAATGCCAGCGGTAGAGCGCACCATTCGGCAGTCTGACGCGAAGGCATTGATGAGTGTGCAGGTCGGCTGGAACTTGCGGCTTGCCCTGCTTCTCGAGATAGTCCGGAGTGGCTACGACCGCCAAATGCCGAGGGCCACCGAGTGGGACGGCAATCATGTCACTGGGAATGAGGTCAGCAGATCTGACCCCGAGGTCGAAGCCCTCACCGACAACATCGACCAGTCGCCCCTCCGTGACCAGATCGATGTGAACCTGCGGATAGCGACGCATGAACCGCAGGATGAGCGGGGCCATGATCTCGCGCGCCGCGGTCGGGAAGGCATTGATGCGCAAGGTTCCAGATGGCACTTCCTGCTGCGATCGCACAGTCTCTATAGCTTCGTGAATGTTCTGCAGCGCAGGACCGACACGGTCGACGAAGTTCCGACCCGCGTCCGTTAGCGAAACGCTCCGGGTGGTCCGATTGAACAGGCGCACGCCGAGTTGACGCTCCAGCTTGCCAACTGCGTTGCTCAGGGCGGTCGTGGAGACACCGAGGTCAATCGCAGCGGCGCGAAATGACCCCTTGCGCATGATCGCGATCACCGCGTCCAGTTCGATCAGGCTATGCCGGCTCACTGTCCCGCCAATCGCAATGCTTCATCCCTCTTTATCCCGATTATCGCGCAACCGGTCCAACGTTATGTTGGCGTCATCGTCGAGCCGAAGTTGGATGGCCGCGCGGGTTGCCCCGGTTTTCGACAAGGACGGAGGGAATGATGGCTATCGATCTGCCCGCAGCCATCGCCGGCTATTTTGCCGCCGATGAAACGAAGAACCCCGAGCGCGTGGCGCAGTGCTTCACCGAAACCGCGGTTGTGACCGACGAAGGGGAAGCCCATAACGGACGGGATGCGATCCAGGCATGGAAAGCATCCTCCTCGACGAAATACAGCTATACGGTCGAGCCGTTCGCGATCTCGGCAGATGGCGACTGTCTGGTCGTGACCAGCCATCTGGAAGGCGACTTCCCCGGTAGCCCGGTCAATCTGCGTTACGCCTTCGCACTGGAAGGCGAGAAAATCGCGGCGCTGGAGATCGTCCTGTGAGCCCGTTCCTTACCCTACAGGGAAAAAGGGCGCTGATCACGTCAGGCACCCGTGGCGCCGGGGCGGCAACAGTCAGCCTCTTTCGCGAACTTGGCGCGCAGATATTGACCACCGCACGGACCCAACCAGATGGCATTCCGAACAAAGAATTCGTCGCCGCCGATCTGACCACGGTCGCGGGGTGCGCGGCGGTAGCGGCAGCGGTTCGCGAGCGCTTGGCAGGGGTGGACATCATCGTCCACATGCTTGGCGGCTCGTCCTCTCCATTAGGCGGCTTTGCCGCTCTCGGCGATGAGGAATGGCAGAGGGAACTCGATCTCAACCTCATGCCTGTGATTCGTCTGGATCGGGAACTGGTGCTGGACATGGTGTCACGCGGCAGTGGCGCCGTGATCCATGTCACCTCCATCCAGCGTGAACTGCCCCTGCCGGAAGCGACCACCGCCTACGCCGCCGCCAAGGCAGCGTTATCGACATACAGCACCGATACTATTTATGACGCTCTGGATTCTGTTTAGGTTTTCTTCGGCCGGCAAACGGCCTGGCTTGCTGACAGGCGCATTCGTGCTCGGATACGGGACCTTCCGCTTCCTCGTGGAATTCGTACGCGAGCCGGATCCACAGCTCGCCCGGTTCACCGCCGAGACCGGCCTGCATATGGGACAGTGGTTGTGCATCCCGATGATCGCGGGTGGTGGCGCCCTCATCCTTGCGGCAATTCGCCGCCCTGTCTCATCGGCGAACGTGAAACCGGCAGAGCCAGCATGATGATACAACGCAATGGCAGGGCCAAGGCGGTCAGGCTATGGTCCCGCATCCGCTTGCCCACTATCTCGTTGTCGCACGATCGTCGTGCGTACGAGAAGTAGTAGCTCATCGATCCTGAAGGGCTTGGGGATGAAATTCTCGACCAGCCTAGCCTGGGCCCTGCGGGGGCCGCCGGAATTCAGGATTATGGGGATATGCGGGAAGCGGGTACGGACGCACTCTGCCAAGGCGAGACCGTCCAGTGTACCCGGCATGTCGATGTCAGTCAGGACAAGATCAACGCTCTCGCCAAGCAGCAAACTGTTCAAGGCCTCATCACCAGAAGCCGCTTCCACCACATCGAAGCCGTCGTCGCGCAGGACCTCCGCTACCAGTGCGCGAACTCCCGCCTCATTTTCGACGACGAGTATCCTCGACATTTCCCGCCCCCGGACGCCGCATTCAAGCCTATCGTGTATTCAGATATTTGTTATCCGATTGCCCGCCAATTACCAGTACCAGGGCAATCGGATAAAGCACCCTATTTGCCTGCTGTCGGCGTCCCAGCAAGGATCTGCGCATTGGGGCGGTTGACGGCGTCCACGCTGTTGTCGGCCAGCATGGCCTTTGAAATGGCGACCGCTTCGTCCTTGATCTTTGGATCGGCGTTCGCCTGGCTGTTGCCGATCAGGGCGCCAAGGAGCATATTCTTGGCAGGCGCGTCCGCCGGCTTGACGGCGATGACAGCGCGACTGAGCGCGATGGACTCGTCATAGAGCGGGCCAGCGCCCGCCTTGTCCTGCTTTACCAGTTTGGCATTGGCCAATTGCATGAGCATGCCGGCCAAGACACTTTTTGACGCAGCGTCGGCGGGCTTGGCCGCCACGACCGCCCGCCAGTGCGGCGCGGCCTCTTCGAACAACGCGAGCATGGCTTCTGGCTTGTTCAAAGCGCCATTTGCCGCGGCGGCGGCATAAAGTGCATTGGCGAGAAAATTGACGTTTTCGATGTTCGTCGGCTGAGCATGGACAGCCGACCGGATCGCGGGCAACGCTGCCTCATATTTCGCCAGCGCCGTGGCATTGTCCCCTGATTGCTGCGCTGCCTGTGCAACGGTAAAATCTTTGACGGCCTGATTGAAGGCTGTGATCTGCTCTGGGGTCATTGTCGCCGCCGCAGGTTGTGCTTCCTGAGCGAATGACGGGACAGCAAGACTGAGCGACGCTGCGACACATAAGATTCTATACAAGGATGCTCTCCATTCCGATTTTGGCGCGCAGCGACGCCAACGCGCTCCAGAAAACCAATCAACTACCGGCCAGGGCCGACCTGTACGCACAGACGGAAAATCGACGGTCGTAAACCACCATGCGCTGCCAGACGCGCAGTTTGAACCCTCTCGGCCAGCAGCGTTATTATAGATTTTATATGCATGGACCGTGGCAGCCAGGATGCTGCAAAATATCGGCTGGCTTGGCATCGTAAGAAGAAGGATGGAACACATCTACGAAGCGCGAACTTTGATCCTCAGCTTCTGTGGACCGCTGCACGACGGCGAACAGGCTTAGTTATGGCACGCCATTTTCTGCGACCGGGCACCTTGATGCAGAGCATGCAAGACGAGGCGCGCGGCCAAGCCCCCTTCGTAGCATTGTCCGTAGTCCTCGTTTTCTGGGTAGTGGCTGCATTCGCGAGCGCGGGTTTGGGTCGCGTTGCAACCGCTCTGTTGTTCGTATTGGGTGTCGTGATATCCGGCAGCATCGTGGGATTGGCCACAGCCATGGTCGCTGCAGCGGCTGCGTCGGTTTGCTATAATTTCTATGTAAGCGAGCCGATACGGCAGTTCCACTTCGGATCCGCCCGCGATGTCATGCCTTTTGTCGCCTTCAGTCTTTGCGCCCTCGTCTCTGGCATTTTGGCTGGCCGTCTCAAACGGGAATCGAGGGCCGCGCATTTGAGTAGCAAGCAACTAGCTGGCCTCCTCCAGATCAGCGAAACGCTTCAATCTGCGGTCCGCCCAGCCGATATCGTTTCGGTTATGCGATCGCAGACCGATCTGTCAGCAACATCCAAGATACATCTTTACCTTTCTCGCGAAGGATCGTTCGAAAGTTGGGCCGCCGACGACCGGCTGGACCAAATGGCGCAGCTGACACTTCAAGCGACGCAAAATCCGTATCGACGTGACGGATTGGTTGCCTACCGTCTCCAATTTGGTGAGACATTCGACGGTGTACTGCTGTTTGAGAATGCTGATGTGACGCTCCTCTCTCCGGCGTTCATGTCATCCCTGGCCAATCTTATCGTTCTGGCTGTCGAACGAGCGGCTCTGACAGAGATCAACGCCGAACGCCGCGCGCAGGTGAGGACCGAGGAACTCAAGACCGCTCTCTTATCTTCGGTCAGTCATGACTTTCGCACGCCACTAACGGCGATCAGTGCATCGGCCTCGAGCCTGATCGATTTGCATGATCGCTTGGATGCGGCAGCCCGGTTTCGCCTCTTGCGCGGCATAGTCAACGAGTGCGATCGGCTCAACCGATACACAGCCAATCTACTGGAGATGAGCCGGCTGGAATCGGGCCACGAGCTTACCAGACGCCAAGAGATCGGCGTGGCTGAAACCTTGAGCGCGATCATTCAGCGAATAAGGCCGCGTGCAGGCTCACGGAAGATCGAGACCGAATTCAATGACGATCGCCTGCTGATTGCCGCTGATGCCGCATTGTTTGAACTCGTGATCATCAATGTGCTCGATAACGCTATAACCTACAGCGAGGATGGCACGCGGATCAGGGTCGGGGCGGCTCTCGAAGGCCAGTTTTGCGCGATCACGGTCGCGGACCAGGGATGCGGGATCCCCGAGGCGGACCAGCGGCGCATTTTTGAGCGCTTCTATCGTGTGCGCCGCGCGGAACCATCGCCACGAGGCAGCGGCCTCGGACTCGCAATCGCCAAAGGGTTCGTGGAGGTCATGGATGGCGAGATCAGCGCCCGCGCGCCGGGTCTTGAAGGCCTCGGAACAACCATCGTCATTGCTCTCCCCAATGTTGAGAAAGCCACGCGCGGATGACCGCCCCTCATATTTTGATCGTAGATGACGAGCCATCTCTCCTGGATGTCCTGGAACCGGTTCTCGAGGCCGCCGGCTATCGTATCGCTGTCGCAAAAGATTGCGCGACGGCTTTGGCCGCAGTTGAAGTCAACGACTTCGATCTCATACTTCTCGATCTCGGTCTCCCTGATGGTGACGGCAAGATGTTGCTCCAGCGCATTCGCTTAGGGCAGGATGTACCGATCATCGTCATATCTGCCCGGCACCAAGAGGCCGAGAAAATCGCTGCGCTGGACGAAGGGGCCGATGACTATGTGAACAAGCCTTTCGAGATTGGAGAGCTCAGGGCGCGAATGCGCGCTGCGATGCGCCGTCATGCCAGCTCCAACGTCAATGCGCCGACTTACTCCATCGGTCCGCTCACGATTGACTTTCCCACCCGGCGTGTCGCGCTCGATGGGGAAGTCGTCAGGCTTTCTCCCAAGGAGTATGATTTATTGCAGACCTTGGCTCGTAGCGCCGGCCAGGTCGTGACGCATAAGCGCCTGCTCGCGGCTGGGTGGGGCACCGAAACGACGGACACCCAATATCTGCGCGTCTATGTAGGTCTGCTCCGGCAAAAAATTGAGGAAGACCCGTCCGACCCAAGGCTCATCGTAACAGAGCCTGGGGTGGGCTATCGCCTCGTCGCAAGTGGTTAGAGCGCAACCCGAAGCGGACTATTTGCGTTGAAAAGCGGATCGGTCCTATCCCCTGGCGGCAGCTGTCACCGCTGCGCTAGCCTCAGGAGCGGCATCAATTTGACCTCTCCTGCCTGAAACCTGATCAGTCGTAGTCTGTCCATTCCAGTCACTTCTGGCTCAATGTACACAAGCGTCTCGTAACAGGCCGTCGCCAACGCGAGGCCAGCCAGAAAATTGAGCACGCCTGCTTGTAGGGCCGAATACGTTAAATGATGCGAGGTCCAGAGGCGGAGACCATTCGCGCTCACTTGAAGCGCCGATCCCTGGGCTCGAGGGCCGACCTCCCTCAATCAACCCGTAAAGGGTCCGCTACGCTGGCGCGTGCGGCCGCGTGTGCACGCGGTGATTGCAGTCCGCCCCCGGCCGGCGGGGCGCCTGTCGAGCGGGGATGGTCTCCGCTCCCGGACAGGAGCCCTTTCATGTCGCTTTCCACCGCTCAATCGTTCGCCTTGAACCTTTCACACACGCTGATGACCCAGACGGTCGTTATCGAGACCGATCATGGCTACGCGGCCATGCCGAGCGGCGATTACGACGGCGATCCGGATCGCGTGATGCATGAATATGACCCGTTCTCCGCATAACAGCACAGACTGCCGATCATGCGGACGGGAATGCCTTCGGGCATTCTCGCCCGCTCGCGCTCGTGCTAGAATTACGATGCAGAGTGCGCTGTGGAGGGGG
>Ga0207914_100288_pt1 | contig 22859 bp, 18 predicted proteins | sample DeeseametaMP2497_FD_184171 | JGI IMG/M metagenome (GOLD analysis project Ga0207914, IMG submission 184171) | Marine microbial communities from East of Antigua and Barbuda, Atlantic Ocean - MP2497 (SPAdes) | ecosystem: Environmental > Aquatic > Marine > Oceanic | place: East of Antigua and... | reverse complement strand
GGAGCGTTCTCGGCGTCCCCGTTCCGCTGGCTGCGCTGGCTCTCCGAGAGCGGCGCAACCCTCACGGCGGCACCGAACTTCGCCTATTCGGTGCTCGGCCGGTACTCCCGCCGGGTCTCCGACGTCGACCTGAGCCGGCTGCGTTTCGCGCTCAACGGCGGCGAACCCATCGACTGCGCCGGCTACGAGTTGTTCCTCACCGAATTCGGCCGATTCGGCTTGGACCCGCACGCGGCCGCCCCGTCCTACGGTCTGGCCGAGGCCTCCTGTGCGGTGACGATTCCGCGCCCGGGAACCGGGTTGTTGGTCGACGAAACCATCGATGCGACAACGGGTTCGACGCAGCGCCATGCCCTGGTCGGTGAGGTGATCCCGGGGATGGAGCTGCGGGTGGTGCCCACCGAACGCAGCGACGCAGTAGGCGCCGAGGTCGGCGAGATCCAGATCCGCGGCACGTCGATGATGAGCGGCTATCTCGGCGAGGAACCGTTGTCTGCCCACGACTGGTTCACCACCGGCGACCTGGGCTACCTGACCGATTCCGGCCTGGTCGTGTGCGGACGGGTCAAAGAACTCATCACCGTGGCCGGGCGGAACCTGTTCCCCAACGAGATCGAACGCGTGGCCGCGCAGGTCCGCGGGGTGCGGGAGGGCGCCGTCGTCGCGGTGGGCGCCGGCACCGACTCGGCCCGGCCGGGTCTGGTCATCACCGCGGAGTTCCGCGGGGCCGACGAGGCGGGCGCGCGCACCGAACTGGTGCAGCGGGTGGCCTCACAGTGCGGCGTCGTCCCGGCCGACGTGGTATTCGTCGCGCCGGGCTCGCTGCCCCGGACGACGTCGGGCAAGCTGCGCCGACTGCAGGTCAAGAACACTCTGGAGGCGGTACGCACATGACGGTCCCCGTAGCGGTCGACCTGGACGGCTACCGCGAGCTGCTGCATCGGGTCTTCGACGACACCGTCACGGGCTGGACCGCCGACGCCGAAGCGGCGGAGCGGTTTCCCCGCAAGTTGATCGAGCACCTGGGCTCCGCAGGGGTGTTCCGAGCTAAATGGGGTCCGCAGGGCGGCCAGCACCCCGACGTCGCCAAACTCAACGAGCTGGCCTTCAGCCTGGGCCGGCTGGGGTCCGCCGGTATCGGGGTAGGTGTGAGCCTGCACGACTCGGCGATCGCGATCCTGCGCAGGTTCGGCAGGTCCGAGCACCTCCGCGACATCTGCGAACAGGCCATCGACGGCCATTCGGTGCTGTGCATCGGCGCGTCCGAGGAGTCCGGGGGCTCCGACCTGCAGATCGTCCAGACCGAGGCACGTTCCGCCGGTGAGGGTTTCGAGATAAAGGGCGTCAAGAAATTCGTGTCCCTGTCGCCCATCGCCGATCACATCATGGTCGTCGCCCGCAGTGTGGACCACGACCCCGCCAGCCGGCACGGCAACGTCCTCGTCATCGCCGTCCCCACCGCACAGGTCCAGGTGCAGCCGCCGTGGCGCAAGGTCGGCGCGGGCCCGCTGGACACCGCCGCGGTCCGCATCGACACCTGGGTGCCCGCCGACCATCTCGTCGCCCGTGCCGGCACCGGGCTGGCAGCCATCTCGTGGGGTCTGGCACACGAACGCATGTCGATCGCAGGTCAGGTGGCGTCGTCGTGCCAGCGTGTCCTCGGGATCACCCATGCCCGCATGATGCGGCGCAGACAGTTCGGTGCGACGTTGTTCGAACACCAGGCACTGCGGATGCGGATGGCCGACCTGCAGGCCCGGGTGGACCTGCTGCGCCACGGCCTGCACGGTATCGCCGCGCAAGGCCGGCTGGATCTGCGCGCCGCAGCCGCGGTCAAGGTCACCGCCGCACGGCTCGGTGAGGAGGTGCTGTCGGAGTGCATGCATCTGTTCGGCGGCGCCGGATATCTCGTCGACGAGACACCGTTGGGCCGCTGGTGGAAGGACATGAAGCTGGCTCGCGTGGGGGGCGGCACCGACGAGGTGCTGTGGGAGCTGGTCGCCGCGGCGATGCGACCCGACTACGACGGCTACGACGCGATGATCGGCACAGCGGCCGGGGACGCCATGATCGGCACAGCAGCCGAGGACGCGATGATCGGGTCAGCGCCCGAATGAGTCACTGCCCGTCGGCGGGCCGGTTCAGCGCGTAGAGCGCCATCCGGCGGTTGGACATCTGGTGCTCGCCGAGGAAGTCGCAGCGGGCGTATTCGCACAGCCGGCGCGCCGCGGTGTTGCGGTGGTCGGGGTCGAACATGATGCGCTTGCAGCGGGGTTCGCTCTGGAACAGGCTGGCAGCCAGCCGCGGCAGCAGCAACGGACCGAAACCTCGGTTGACGATGTCGAGATCGGCGATCGCGGCGTGCAGTCCGAGGTCGTAGGGGTCGGCCTCGTAGCACGGGGCGATGGAGTCCTTGGCCGCGCGATAGACCTCGACGTAGCCCTGCGGATTGCCCTTGAAGATGCCGACGAACGGCCGTGAGTACTCGCCGGCCAGCTGCGCCCGCAGGTAGCCCCGCCACCACGTCACCGGCCGGTCGTACTCCCATGTTTCGGCCAGATGGGGGCGGTTCATCCACTCCGCGATCATCTCCGTGTCCGCCTCGGGCTCGACCAGCCTGATCGAGAAGGGTTCGCGCAGCTGCGGTGTCGGCGGAGGCGGCACCATGCGGACCTCCTCGGGGAGGTCGGTGAGCTCGCGGGGCAGGATCGGCAGCACATCGGTCATCGTGGTGGCTGACCCTACCCGAGCAAGGTGAGGATAGGGTTACCTACCTAAGATGCAGACGCGGCGAGCGCAAAACCCGCAGTGACGAGCGCGATCACCTTGACCATCTCGAGACCGACGTACACGACGTGCGCGTGGGAGCGTGGCCCGTCGGCGCCGGCCAGGACCTGATCCGAACGACGCGTCAGCGCCGGGCGCACCGCGACGATCTGCACGGCCAGCATCACCACTGCTACCGCCACCGCCGCGACACCGAGCGTTCCGGCACCACCCGCCCACACCGCGACCACCACCGTCACCGCCAGCAGGACTTCGCAGATGTTGAGCGCACGGAACACCAGTCGCCCGATGCCGAGACCGATCTGCAGCGTGACGCCCGGCGCGCGGAACTTCAGCGGCGCCTCGAGAAACGAGATCGCCAGCACCATCCCCAGCCACACGAACGTCGCAGCGATTCCGGCGACCTGCATGGCCCTACCTTAGGACGTCAAGGAGCTCAGCCGTGGTCGGCTCGTCCCGCCGGCGCTGCGGGATCCTTCTTGCCGAACGGCAGCACGTGCACGATCGCCACCACCACGGCTCCCACCACCAGGCCCACCACCGCGGAGGCGGCGGTGTTCACCAGCCATGCCAGCACCCCGCCCACGGCGGCGACGTGATGCACATACTCCTCGGCGTGATGCACCAGCTCGTACGGCAGATGCCAGCCCAGCTCGTCGGTGCCCAACAGCAGGATGTGCCCGCCCACCCACAGCATGGCGACGGTTCCGACCACCGATAGGGCGGCGAGCAGCTTCGGCATGCCGGCGACCAGCCCGCGGCCCACCTTCTTGGCGAACGCCGACGACCGCTGGGTCAGGCGCAGCCCCACGTCGTCCATCTTCACGATTCCCGCGACGACGCCGTACACCACCGCGGTGATCACCAACGCGACCACGAGCAGGATGATCAACCGGGGCAGGAACGACTGGTCGGCCACCTCGTTGAGCGCGATGACCATGATCTCGGCGGACAGGATCAGGTCGGTGCGGATTGCGCCGGTCACCATGAACCGCTCGGCATCGGGCCCGGCCGCGGCCGCCGGTACGGCATGTCCGCCGTGCCCGGTGATCTTGCCCCACACCTTTTCGGCGCCCTCGTAGCACAGGAAAGTGGCGCCGAGCATCAGGATCGGGGTCAGCAGCCACGGCGCGAACTGACTGAGCAACATGATGGCGGGCAGGATGAAGACGATCTTGTTGCGCAGCGACCCAATGGCGATCCGCTTGATGATCGGCAGCTCGCGTTCCGCGGCGATGCCGTGGACGTACTGCGGGGTGACCGCAGTGTCGTCGATGACCACGCCCGCAGCTTTGGCCGTGGCGCGGCCGGCGGCCGCCCCGATGTCGTCGACCGACGCAGCGGCCATCCGGGCCAACACCGCGACGTCGTCCAGGAGGGCGAACAGGCCGCCGCTCATCGCGTCCCCTCGCTCATGGGTGGCAACGCTACCCGTCGCCGGTCAGCGCGGCGCGGCTGCAGTGGCGGCCGGAACCCTAGGCTGGTCCGATGAGTGCCGGGGAGCAGCGGGCCGGAGTGGACCTGACCAATCTCGACCAGCCGCTCGGCCCGGACGCCGACGCGACCAAACGCGACCTCGTCGACTATCTCGATGCCGTCGCCGACCGAATCCTGCCCGCGCTTGCCGGTCGGCCGTTGACCGTGCTGCGGGCGTTGCGGGGACGGGCCCCGTTCATGCAGAAGAACGTGCCCAAGTACACGCCGGACTGGGTGCGCACCGTCGAGATCTGGGCCGAGGCGTCGCAGCGATCGATCCGCTATGCGCTGTGCGACGACCGACGGACACTGCTGTGGCTTGCCAACCAACGCGCCGTCGAATACCACCCGACACTCGGTCCGGCCGAGAACATCTACCGGCCAACACATCTGGTCCTCGACCTCGACCCGCCGGCGCAGGCCCCGTTCGTCGCGGTCGTGGCGGTGGCACACCAGGTGCACGCCGCGCTCACCGCCTGCGGACTTTCCGCTGCGGTGAAGACCAGCGGCTCCCGCGGCCTGCACATCGTCGTTCCGGTCGCCGACGGCGCCGCGGCCGACGACGTCGCCGCCGCGACACGTGCGTTGGCTGCGCGCAGCGAGGCCCTGGATCGGTCCGCCGCCACCACCGCGTTTGTCGTCGAGGAGCGAGCCGACAAGGTCTTCGTCGACGCCACCCGCGCCGGCGGCGCGACGGTCGCCGCGGTGTACAGCCCGCGGTTACGGCCGGGCACCCCGGTGTCCTTTCCGTTGGCGTGGTCGGATCTGGACCGCGCCGACCCGCGTGAGTTCACCGTGCACACCGCGCCGGGTCTGCTGTCGGGTGGGGACCCGTGGGCCGAGACGATGCCGGCGCCGCAGCAACTGCCCGACCACCTCGTCGACGAGGGACACCGGATCCCGGTCGCCCGGGTCGCCGCTATGCACGAAGGCAAGCGTCGCGCCCGGGAGCGCCGGGAGCAACGGCAGGACTGAATCAGGCGATCTTGCGGTGCATCTGCACGGTCGTGCCGGTGGGCCGGGACTCGATCGTCACGTCCTTCATCAACGCCCGCATCAGTTCCAGCCCCCGACCTCGATGCCGGGCGGGCACCGCCTGCGGAGTCTTCCACGAGCCGGTGTCGGTGACGGAGATGTAGACCCGCTCGGCGACGACGACCGCATGCAGGTGCACGGTGCCCTCCGGATGGTCGCGGTGTCCGTGCTCGATCGCGTTGGCCAACGCCTCCCCCACCGCGATCAGCACATCGAGAGCCTCGTCGGCGCCCGCGCCGGCCTCGTCAAGCCAGTCGCGCAGGGCGTGTCTGCTCTGCGCGAGTTCCCCCACGTCGGCCCCGAGTTCCAGATCCAGCGCGGCGGGCTGCCGGTAGACGAGCACCGCAACGTCATCGCGGTACCCGTCCTGCGGCGCCAGCGTCGTCATCAACCGGTCGGCCAGAGCGTCGAGCGCGTCGCCGCGATGTTGCGACACAAGGTCACCCGCGCGATCGATGCCTTCGTCGATCGACACGCGCCGCCGCTCGACCAGGCCGTCGGTGTAGAGCAGCAGGGTCGCCCCGGCCGGCAGCACCGTGTGCGTCTCCGGCCGGACACCGTGATGAGCCACCCCGAGCGGCGTGGCTCGCGCGCTGTCCAGCAGCACTACAACGCCACCACCGTCGACGAGAATCGGCGGCGGCTGTCCGGCGCAGGAATAGGTCAGCTCCCCTGACCCGGGGCTCAACACCGCGCAGAACGCGGTGGTGCACCGCGCTCCGGGCAGCCGCATCGCGAAGCGGTCCAGCGCCGAGAGAACCGCTGCCGGGCTCGGGTTCTCCAGCAGCAACGCCCGGCACGCGCTACGCAGCTGCCCCATCACAGTGGCCGCCGACAGCCCGTGCCCGACGCAGTCACCGACGATCAACCCGATCCGGCCGTCGTCGAGGTCGACCACGTCGTACCAGTCGCCGCCGACCTGCAGCGGACGGGTCGCCGGCTGATAACGCACCGCGAATCCGTCGGACGTCGGGGGGCCGAGAATCGCGTGCTGAAGCGCCAGCGCGGTCTCGCGTTGCTGATCGATCTGGTGCACCCGCTGCAAACCCTGGCCGAGCCGGCCGGCCAGCACCGTCAGCAGTGTGCAGTCATCCGCAGTGAAATGTCGCCGCTCATTCAACTCGAGGTGGATGACCAGTACGCCCTGGGGATGCTGCAGAGCGATACCGGCCTCTCCCGGTTCGAAGGACTCGGGTTCGAGCAGCTCCCGATCGTGAAGCGCCGTGATCTGCCCGCGGCGCTCGTCCGACAGGGTGCCCCACTCGGCGGCCTCCCCGGCGCACATCAGCGTCGGCACCTCCCCGCCGCGCCACGTCGCGGCCACCACCCGACGCGCACGCCAGACCGCACGCAACTGTTCGGCCGCGGCGGCCACCGCGTCGGCCAGGGTGTCCGCCTGGGCCAGCTTCTCGTTCAGGGCTGCGAGCGCGGTCTCCCGCAGCACGACGTAATGCTCGGCGGTGACGTCGCGCAGCGTCCCGACGATCACTTTGCGGCCCGTGTCGGGATCCTCGGCGTGGGTGAACGTCGCCGTCACCCACAGCCGATGGCCGTCCCGGTGGGTCACCGGAACCGCGGACAACGTTCCGTGCGACTTGTCCATCAGATCGGCGAACGCGTCGGCAACCTCGCGGTGGGCGGCCGGATCACTTTCTGCCGAGGGCCACCACGGGTAGGCCGGCGGATACGGCAGCCCGGCGCTGTCGTAGCCGAGCATGTCGACGAAGGTGGTGTTGATCTCGGTGACCGCGCCCGTCTCGTCGCAGACGAACAACGCCTCCTGCAACGAGTCGATGAGCGCCGTACGCCAGCGGGCGTGGTGGTCACGCATACGTGCCAGCACGATGTTGGCACGTACCCGGGCCAACAGCTCGGTGGCGGCGAACGGCTTGACCAGATAGTCATCCGCGCCGGCGCGCAGCCCGGTGACCGAGGCCTCCGGCCCGGCACGGGCCGAGAGCAACAGCACCGGCACCGACGCGGTCCGCCGGTCCGCCCGCAGCGCCGCAACCAGCCCCAGGCCGTCCAGGACCGGCATCATCACATCGCTGATCACCAGGTCCGGCGCGGCCGCTCGCACCACCTCCAGTGCCGCGCCGCCGTCGGCGACCGATTCGACGACGTAACCGTCGGAGCGCAGCAGCCGGCTCAGATAGTCGCGCATGTCGGCGTTGTCGTCGGCGACCACCACGCGCATCGGCCGTCCCTGCACGTCATGTCCCGGCGTCGGGTCGGGCCCGACGTGGTCGGCTCCGGTGTGCGCGGCCGACTCGGTTGTCCAGCGCAACGCCTCCTGGAGATAAGCGTCCCCGCCCTGCGCGGCACGCGCCGTGGACCCGGCTGCGACGGCGTCGGCTGGCAGGTGCGCGGAACCCAACGGAAGCCGGATCGTGAAGGCGGTGCCCTCCCCCTCGACGCTGTCGACGTCGATCGACCCGCCGTGCAATCCGATCAGTTCCTTGACCAGGGCCAGGCCGATCCCGCTGCCCTCGTGGGAGCGCGACCGCGTGTTCTCGATCCGGTGAAACCGTTCGAACAGACGCGAAACTTCGTCGGCGGGGACTCCGACACCGGTGTCGGCGACGACGACCGTGGCCTGATCACCTTCTCGGCCTACCCGCACCGAGATTGTGCCGTCGAACGTGAACTTCAGTGCGTTCGACAGCAGGTTGAACAGCACCTTCTCCCACATGTCCGGGTCGACATAGACCGGCTCGTCCAGCGGTGCGCAGTCCACGACCAACGACAGACCCGCCCGCTCGACGGCGGACCGGAAGACGCTGGCAAGCTCGGCAGTGAGCACACCGAGATCGACTGGCTCGTAACGGACTTGGGCGCGGCCGGCTTCGATTCGGGAGAAATCCAACAGCGCGTTGACCAGTTTGCTCAGTCGTAATGCGCTGCGCCAGATGATATCCAGTTCATGGCGGGTGTCCTCGTCGAACCGGTCGTCGCGACGCAGCGTGTCGACCGGGTCCAAGATCAGCGTGAGCGGCGTGCGGAACTCGTGGCTGGCGTTGGAGAAGAAGGCTGTCTTCGCGCGGTCCAGCTCGGCGAGCTGCTCGGCCCGCAACTGTTCGGCACGATAGCTGCGGGCCAGTCCGATGTCGGCGGCGATGCGCGCAGCCACCAGGGATACGAAGCCGCGGTAGCCCTCGTCCACCGGACGATACCGGTTGAGGCCCGCCACCAGGAACCCCATCGGCGACTCACCCTGCTGTAGCAACGGCACGGCCAGCGCCTGCACCGGCGGCTCTGGCCAATCGCCTTTCGGCAGAGTCGGATACGCGTCGCCGCTGAGTTCGACCGTGACGATCTCGCCGCGCCGGAGCTCGCTCAGCGGCCACGCTCCGTCCTCGGCCAGAACTGCCGGCGCCGCTGCGTGCTCCCCGTCGAACCCGCTCGAGCCGGCCAGTCGTGGCGCTCCGTCGACATCGAACAGGTAGGTCAGCGTGAACGGCAGGTCGCGGGCGTTGCGGGCCAACTGGCCACCGATGAACGAGACGAGTTCGGCCTCGGTGCGTACCACGCTCGAATCAGAGCCGAGATCACGCAGCGTGGCCATCCGCCGTTCCCCGACCACCTGCAGAGTGTCTTCGCTGACCACGCAGAGCAACCCGACGACATGGCCGTCGTCGTCACGCAACGGACTGTACGAAAAGGTGTGGTAAGTCTCCTCGGGGTAACCGGAGCGCTCCAGGAACAACAACAGGGACTCGTCCCAGGTCGCCTCCCCGGTCGAGAGCACCCGCCGGATACGGAGCTCGACCTCGTGCCACACCTCATGCCACACCACCCGGAACGGCTGACCCAGCGCCCACGGGTACTTGCGCCCCAACGTGTCGCGCCGATACGCGTCGTTGCAGAAGAAGGTCAGGTCCGGGCCCCACGCCATCCACATCGAGAATTTCGACGAGAGCATGACGCTCACCGACGTCTGCAGACTCTGCGGCCATCCCTCGACCGGGCCGAGCGGTGTTGCCGCCCAGTCGACGCGGGCGTGCTCGCGCCCGACGTCGCCGCCGACCGCGAAGAAATCCGGCAGCGCGCCGTACCCGGCTTCCCGGCCGGTCACCCGGAGCCCGACATCAACGCGTCTGTCACGGTGGGATACGGGCGGAGCAGACCGTCGAGTTTGGTCACCTCGATGGGCCGCACCACTTCGGCGTTGGTGGCGACAACCCGCACCGCCACCCCGTCGGAGGCGCCCTGCTCGTAGCAGCTGAGCACGGCGTTGAGGCCGGCGCTGCCGAAATAGGTGACTTCGTCGAGTATGAGCACCAGCATCCGGGCGGGCGGCCCGCCGGCGGCAGCAAGTCCGGCGGCCAACGCCTCACCGAGCAGATCCACTGTGCCCGAATCGACTTCGCCACGGGCGTGGACGACGACAGCGCTGTCACTGACGTCCTGCGTGATGTCGAGAAGACCCACCTCAGCTGCCGATCCGCTGATGGACAGACAACAGCACATGGTCGAACTCGCGCCGGAGGGCGTCCATCGACGAGTCAACCGATGTCAGCTCGGCGACGATCTGTGCGGCCAACGCCCGCAACTTGGTGTTGGTCTGCTGCGAGCGCCATTGCAACAGCTTGAACGCCTGATCGGCGTCGACCTGATAGACCAGCATCAGCGCGCCCTTGGCCTGCTCGATGGCGGCCCGCGCCGCGAACAGGTCGGGCAGCGACTTGTCGAGGACGTCTTTGCGGGCGCGGTCCAGGGTGCCGCTCAGGTCGAGGTAGTACCCCTCGGTGCCGATCACGGCCCCCCGGTTGTCGCACATCCGGTCGCCGATGACGAGAACGCTGTGTTCGCGTCCGTGGGTGTCGAGGAAGCGGTGGCGGCTGGAGAAGGAACCACCGTGGTGCAGCGCATGGTCGAGCAACTCCTGGACGTGCCTGCGGTCGTCCGGGTGCTTGTGCGAGAGCACCAACTCAGTGGTGGGAGTGACTGCGCCGGGCTCGTAGCCGTGCATCCTGGCCAGCTCATCGGACCATTCCCAGCGCTGACCGACGAACCAGAAACGGAAGCCGCCGACGTCGAGGTCGGCGGCGGTGGCGACGGCCTCCTCGGCCCGCGGGGCGGAAGAGCGAACCGGATCCGGCATTTCCGCATTATTCCACCCTGGTCCGGCGCGGAAACACATTCGGCGATGTGAGCCCGTCGGGTGCCTTCGGCCGCGCCGACGCCGAACCGGTGAGACGGCCGCGCTCTGGGTACCCCCGCGCCATGACCGAAGAGTTCAAGAAGGGTGACAAAGTCACCTGGCAGAGCCACGGCAGCACCGCCGAGGGCACCGTGCAGAAGAAGATCACGTCCGACACCGAGGCCGCCGGCCGCACGGTCCGCGCCTCGCAGGACGAGCCCCAGTACCTGGTGCGCAGCGTCAAGAGCGGCAACGACGCCGTGCACAAACCGGAGGCGTTGACCAAGAAGTCCGGCAGCTGAGGCGCCAACGACAGTTGACGTCCAGGACGCGGCGGTAGCATCGCCGGCGATGCCCCGCGTCGTGCTGATTCTTCTCGTGGTCGCGCTGTCGCTTGCCGGCTGCGCGGACGCGCCGCCACCCACCGCGCCGGCCCCCACCGTGCCGACCGCGGACACGCGCGTCTCCCCGCCGCCGTCGGCGGTCACGCAGGATCGGCCGTTGGCGGCCGACCCCGCCCAGATGGCCACCGACCTGGTCGCCGACGAGTCAGCGCTGCGCGATCCCGCGGCGCCGAACAGTGTGCTGGCCGCGGCGGCACATCGACAACAGGCGGCGTACCGGATACTCGGCCGCCACCCCGAATGGGATTCGCTGATCCGCCCCCACATCCCGGCAGACCTGCGCGAGGTGGTCGACCGCAACATCGACGCACGGCGCCAACTGTCGGCGATGGGCCGCCCGAAGGACACCCTGCCCGCCTGGCGCATCGTCGAGCCGCGCCCGGCGCAGGAGCTGCTCGGCTACTACCGCGAAGCGCAGTCGGCGTTCGGCGTCGGCTGGAACTACCTGGCGGCGATCAACTTCATCGAGACCGCGTTCGGGCGGGTGGCCGGTGTCAGCACGGCGGGAGCCCAGGGGCCGATGCAGTTCATGCCGGCGACGTTCGCGGCCTACGGCGCCGGCGGTGACATCCTCGCACCCCGCGACAGCATCATGGCCGCCGGCCGCTACCTTGCCGCCAACGGATTCGACCGCGACCCCGACCACGCGCTGTACCGGTACAACAATTCTCAGAACTACGTGCGGGCCGTGCACGACTACGCCGCCGTCATCGCGGCGCACCCCCTGGCGCTGGCCGGGTACCACCGCTGGAGCGTCTACTACAACACCACCTCCGGCGACATGCTGCTGCCGATCGGCTACTCGCAGGACGCGCCCGTCCCTGTCTCCGACTACACCGGCGTGTACAACGCGCCCTACACTCCGGCCTCGGCCGAGATCCGGATCTCACCCCGCAGCGCCGAGATCCTCGACCGCCTGCTGGCTGCCCGACGCGAGACGCCCGCCGCCGGCGGGTCTGCGCTGTCGGCCGCGCTGTCTCAGCCATTTCTCGGCACCGCTTACGGCGCAGACACTCTCGTCGGTTCCCAGGACGTTCCCGAACAGCTCGTGATCGACCTCGAGCGGGTCGACTGTTTCACGCTCGCCGACTACGTCGAAGCCCTCAAACGCGCCGAGACCCGAGACCAGTTCATCGATGCCCTGACCGCGGTGCGCTACCAGGACGGCCTCGTCGGGTTCGCCAGCCGCAGACACTTCTTCACCGACTGGTCGGCCGGTTCACCGCCGATCGCGACCGACGTCACCGCCGACGTCAGCGCCGACGCGGTCACGGTGACCAAGAACCTGAACCGACGAGACGACGGCGGCACCTATCTGCCCGGGCTGCCGGTGACGCGCCGCGAGGTCACCTACATTCCTGCCGACCGTGTCGACGGCGGGGTACTGGCCCGACTGCGCCCCGGTGACTACGTCGGCGCATACGCCGAGGACGGCGGCCTCGACGTCACGCACGTCGGGATGTTCCTGACAGGCCCGGACGGTCCGGTGCTGCGCAACGCGTCGTCGCTGAGCAGGGACCAACAGGTGGTGGACAGTCCATTCCTCGATTACGTCGGTACCGTCCCCGGGATCGTGGTGCTGCGGCCGGTCACGTAGGCGACGTCGCGGGGCGCGGACGAGCGTTCACGCCCAGAGCTCGGTGATCGACAGTCCCGCGCCCTCCACCATGCGGCGCACCAATGGCATGCTGATCCCGATCACGTTGGACGGGTCGCCCTCGATGCGCTCGACGAACCAGCCGCCGAGACCGTCCAGCGTGAACGCACCAGCCACCTGGATGGGCTCCCCGCTGGCGATGTAGCGGGCTATCTCGGCATCGGTCGGGGTGCCGAAATGCACTGCGGTGGTGCCGGTGTCGCCGTCGGTGTGGGTGATGACCCCACCGACGATGCGCAGCAGCGCATGCCCCGTCAGCAGATGCCCGATGGTGCCGGCCATTGATTCCCATTGCGTGCGAGCGGCATCGGCCGATCCCGGTTTGCCGCACGGGGCGCCGTCGACAAACAGCATGGAATCACAACCGATGACCACGCAGTCGGCGAGCAGATCCTCCGGCAGCACCCCTGCCACACTGACCGCTTTGGCGGTGGCCAACTTCGCCACCACCGCCTCAGGGGGCAGGTCCGCGTCGAGTGAGGCGATCAACGCGTCCTCATCGACGTCGGAGACGATCACTTCCGGAGCGACACCGGCCTGCCGCAGCACGCCCAGTCTGCCCTGGGATGCCGAGGCGAGAACGACGCGCGTCATCGGTCTGTCACGCTGGTCATGGCCGCGATGTTATCGGTGACCGCAGCGACGCCTACCGACGGGACGAACGGTCGTCCCGCCGCGGGTGTCCACCCGGGGTGAGGGCCAGATGTGCCGCGGACCCCTCCGGTCGCCTGGCCGTCCATACGGTGAACGGTGGGGCGAGCCGCGCACCCGACCACAGATGTGAAAACCTGAGTCCGCGCGCCCCGCTTCGGGTGAGAATCGATGGATGCGCTTCGGAAACTTCATGGCCCCCTTCCACCCCGTCGGACAGAATCCGACCCTCGCCATCGAGCGTGACCTCGACCTGATCGTGGCGATGGACCGCCTCGGGTTCCACGAGGCGTGGATCGGCGAACACCACTCGGCGGGCTTCGAGATCATCGCCTCCCCCGAGGTCGTCATCGGCGTGGCCGCCGAACGCACCAAGCACATCAAGCTCGGCACCGGAGTGAGCTCGCTGCCCTACCATCACCCCCTCATGCTGGCCGACCGCATGGTGCTGCTCGACCACCTCACCAGGGGCCGGGTGATGCTCGGCTGCGGTCCCGGACAACTCACCTCCGATGCACACATGCTGGGCATCCCCGCCGACGAACAGCGCCCGCGCATGGAGCAGTGTCTCGATGCCATCATGCGGCTGCTGCGCGGCGAGACCGTCACGATGCACACCGACGGATTCACGTTGCAGGACGCGCGCCTGCAACTGAAGCCCTACAGCGACCCGTGCTTCGATGTCGCTGTGGCAGCGTCCTTTTCACCGACGGGTCCGCGTGGGGCCGGACGGCACGGCATCGGCATGCTTTCGATCGCGGCCACCGCCAAACAGGGAATGGACCTGCTTGCCCAGCACTGGTCGACGTGGGAAGAGGTCGCGTTCGAACACGGACATGTCGCCGACCGCTCCAAATGGCGCCTGGTCGGACCGATGCACCTGGCCGACACCCGCGAGCAGGCCGAACGCGATGTCGAGTACGGTATCGCCGAATTCTCCCGCTACTTCAGCCACATCCTGCCCGCCGGACCGGTCCAGGGTGACACTCCGGCCGAGATCATCGCCAACAACCGGGAATCCGGGTTCGCGGTCATCGGCACACCGGACGACGCGGTCGCCAAGATCACCGAACTCGTCGAGGCGAGCGACGGCGGCTTCGGCGCCTTTTTGCTCTTCGACCACGACTGGGCGCCCCCGGCCGCCAAGATGCACAGCTACGAACTGTTCGCCCAGCATGTGATACCCCACTTCACCGGCCAGCTCACCGCACCGGCAGCGTCGTGTGACTGGGTCACCGCCAGCGGAACCGAGTTCGTCGACCGGGCCGCGCACGCGATCGGCAAGGCGATCGATGACCATGCCGCCGAACGGGAGTCGAGGCACGCCCCACGGTGAGCGGCGACGCACCCTCAGTCGCCTCCCGCTATACCCGGCACGGGGACGTTCGCCTGCACTACGTGGACTCGGGCGGCGACGACCGGGGTGCGCCAATCGTTTTCGTCCCCGGCATGACCGACACCGCGGAGGACTATCGCACGGTGCTGCCCCTGTTCGGGCGCCGCACCGTAGTAGTGGAACTACGCGGCCACGGCCACAGCAGCGCACCGCCGGCCGACTACGACTTCGCGACCCTGCGTGATGACGTGGGCGCCGTGGTCGACGCCGTCACCGACGGTGACGTGCACCTCGTGACGTTCTCCCGCGGCACCACCTACGGGATCGGCTGGGCACTCGCGAACCCCGTCCGGGTGCGCTCGGTGTCGATCGGTGACTACGTACCCGAAGAGAAGGTGCTGACCGGAGGCCAGGCCGAACGACTGCTCACCGGACGCTGGCGCGGCTCACCGGTCAACGAGCGCCTCGACGTCCGGGCGGCGCAACTGACCTTCGAGGCCGCGCGACCACAATCGCTGTGGACGGCGTTGGCACGCACGGGCATTCGCCTGCTCGCGGTGCGCAGCGGTGGCAGCGTGCTGGTCGGCGACAGCGACTGGGCCCGGTACCGCGAGCTGTTCCCCGACGCCGAGTTGGTCGAGTTCACCGAGTCGCCGCACGACATCTTCCGGCCCGACCGCGGCCGATACCCTCTTCTGGTCCGTGCGCACGCCGAGCGCGCCGACGCCGCACGCCACTGACCCGTCAGCGTCGACCGACACGTCGCCACAGTTCGGTGAAGGACCCGAGGTCCTGCACCGCACGCACGGCGCGGTCCAGTCCGGTGCGGGTGACGGCCTCACCCTGTAATCGCGCCCCGAAGGCGGAGGTGACGCCGGCTGCGATGAACGCGGTCACCGCCAGCATCCGATAGTCGGCCCAGATCGGCTCACGCGCCAACCTGGGGCCACCGTGGGCCTGCAACGCCTCGAGATACTCGGCGAGCAGATCCTGCTCGATCCGGCGCCGCACATCGGTGTCCAGCGAGGTGACGGTGAAGTAGGCGAGATCCTTGACACCCGGCCCCTGAGCCGCCACCTGCCAGTCGAACAGGATCGGGCGATCACCGACGAAACAGATGTTGCCGCGGTGGGTGTCGCCGTGCACGAGAGTCAACGGAAGCTCCCGCATCACCTCGGCGACGGCACGACGTCGCCGACGCAGCATGTGCGCCTCGGCGCGCACGCCCTGCGGGACGAGGTCGTCATAGCGGCGCGGGACGGCCGCCAACAGTCGCCAGGTCTGCGGGCCCCACGTCACCGAGCGGGCCGCCGGCGGCGCGAAGACGGCGAGGTCGGTGGTGAAACGCGGGGATTCCCAGAAGGCGGCGTGCACTCGCGCCAGTGCCCTGGCCACGGCGCGGGCCTCGTCGGGCGTACACGATCCGGCGACGTCGCCGAAACGCGCCCCGCGCAATGCCAGGTCCTCCATCAGCACTACCGACCGGCCCCGCGCGGAGGCCGCCGCATACACCGCCGGCGCGACCTCACCGAGCTCCGCGCCCACCCGGCGGTAGACCTCGACCTCGTTGCGCCCCAACCGCATCGCGACGTTGAACAGCCGCTCCACCGGCCGGGTCGGAATCAGTTTGGCGAATACCTGCGCCGGTGTCCCCGGTGGTCCAGTCACCGCCAGGCGGGCCCGGACCGCGGTGCCGTGATCGGCGTCGATGACCTCGACGCCCGTCACCGCGGTATGGCCGGTCAGCTGTCGGAACACCTCGGCGGTGATGTCGTCCGGACGCGCCGGCACCGTCATGCGCTACACCCCGCGCTCGACCGGCAACCGACCGCTGTCCACAGCCGTCACCAGCGCCGCGTGATCGGCTTCCGTCTGGTCGGCGTAACGCCGGGCAAAAGCGCTCAGCGCGTCGGCGACCCGGTCCGAGCGCCCCAGGTAGCCGGCGATCATCGACGCGCCGCTGGTGCGGGCATGCCCTTTGGCGAGCAGCTGGCCCACCACGGCGGTGTAGTCGATCAGGGCCGTGGAGTCCATCGCATCCAACGGAATGGTGCCCTTCATGTTCCGGAACTGCCGGACGTAGAACTGCACCCCGCCCATGGTGGTCCAGCCCAGCAGCGGGTCGCTGACCGTCTGCAACGCCTGCTGGTACTCGACCACCCGCTGTCCCTGGTGGGCGTGCCAGGCAGATTCGCCGTGCACATAGCGCGCCAGCACCGATCGACGCGCCTGCTTGAGCTGCAGGAAGACGACGTCTTCGGACGAGGATCCCTCCAGCAGCGCGACGTAGGCGCGCAGTCCGACACTGCCCACGCCGACCACCTTCTGCGCGACGTCGAGCAGGGTGTAGCCGCCCAGGACCCGGCGCCAGTGGGTGGACAGAGTGGGCAGGTAGTCGTCGAGCGCCACGGCCAACGCGTCGGCTTCGCGTTGCGGAAGACGGGTGATCAGCGGGGGCTCCTCGACGATCCTGCGCTGGCCGTCGATCTCCTTGGTGAACCGGGGCAGCGCACGGTCGCTGGTGCGGTTGCGCGCCCGTTTGGCCGACCGCTGCACCTGGTCGGCGAGCGGACCAGCCGCCTGCCCCGCCAGCCGGTCGACGTCCAGCCGGGTGAACGAACGCGAGAACAGCGGCTCGTCGGCCAGCCGACGCAACTCCAGACGGTAGGCCGTCACACAGGAGTGCACCGCCGCGCCGCAGTCTTCCTCGGAAGTGCCGTTGTGCCGTCCGGCAACCCAGATGCTGGCCACCAGCCGACGCAGATCCCATTCCCAGCCACCCGGGTGAGCTTCGTCGAAGTCGTTGAGGTCGATCACCAGGTCGCGTTCCGGGGAGGCGTAGAAACCGAAATTGCCCAGATGCGAGTCGCCGCAGACCACCGGGGTGATGCCCGTCGACGGCAGATGCGCCACGTCGTCGGCCATCACCACGGCCGACCCCCGGAGGAAGCCGTACGGAGAGGCGATCATGCGGCCCACGCGGATCGGGATCAGGGAGGGCAGCCGACCCTGGTGGTTGAGTTCGATCAGACGAACCGGGTCGGGCCGGTCCGGCGGCGCGGCCCAGTCGGCCAGCGTTCGGCGCTTCACACGCTTGCGCAGGCTCTTGCCGAGGGCATACCGCTCGGCACGGGTGACCGGCCGCCGGCGCAGCGAACGGTAGGAACCGCTGTCGGCCTCAGGCAGGACGGTATGTCTCGTCGGGTCGGGTTCTGGTGCCGTGCTCGTCATCTGTCGCCGGTTCCCCACCGCTTCCATGGTGCGCGATGTGCGCCTGGGGCGGGCTGAGTTGGGCACATGCCCTACCCCGGGCCGGCCACCAGGCGGGGCTTCAGGCGTTGCGGAGCAATGTCGACCTCGGCGGCGAGGTCCTCGATCAGTGCCGCGGCGTGGGCCACCAGGCCTGCGGCGTCGATGCCGTAGGGCGCCTCACCGCCGACCGCGAGGCCGTCCGCCGCGCGACGAAGCAGGGTGATCGCACCCGTCACGTTGCCCCGCTGGATGTGGGTGACACCCACCGCGAACTGCGCCAGCGCCTTCCAGAGGGGCTTCTCGCTGTCCGGGCCAGTCTTCCAGGCGGCCTCGAGCACGTCGTGGGCATGGAACGGGAAGCCCTGGTCCAGGAGTTGCTGGGCATAGGTCAGCGAATCGTGCGGCGCCAACTCGAGGTCGTCGGGTATCCGCGCGACACCGGGGCTGCCGTGTGGGAGCGGACGGCCGAGCGCGTCGCGCGGTCGGTCGTTGCGCGGACGCCCGGCATCGTCGCGGTCACGGGCCATGTCCGCGGTCACCGCTTCGCGCGAGCAGCCAGGCGGGCTGCGCCGTACAGCAGAGCACCCACGCCCACCAGTATGGCCCCGAACAGCCACACCTTTGCGGTCTGTTGGGTCATCAACAGGACGCACGAGGCCACACCGAGCACAGGCACCGGCGTCCACACCCGGAAGTGCTCGTGCGCGACGGGGTCGCGGCGCAGCACCAGCACCGCGACGTTGGTGGAGACGAACACCACCAGCAGCAGCAGGACAACCGTTTCCGCCAAGGTCGACAGATCGCCCACCAGCGTGAGAAGCATCGCCACGGCGGTGGTGGCCAGGATGGCCGCCCAGGGCGTGCGGCGGTTGGGCAACACCTTGCTCAGTACGTGTGGGAGCAGTCCGTTGTCGGCCATACCGTAGGCGAGCCGGCTCGCCATGATCATGGTCAGCAGGGCACCGTTGGCCACCGCCACGAGCGCGATGGCGCTGAACAACCAGCCCGGCACACCGACCCCGGATGCGTCGACGACAGCCAGCAGCGGCCCTGACGACTCGGACAGCTGCGCCGGTGGCAGCGCGATGGCGCTGGCAACACCGACCAGCGCATACATGATGCCGGCGGCGATCAGGGCGCCGAACAATGCGGTCGGATACACCTTGCTGGGGTGACGGATCTCTTCGGCCAGGTTCGCCGACGTCTCGAACCCGACGAACGAGTAGTACGCGATGATCGCCCCGGCGAGGATGGCCAGCGCCGGGGTGGCGCCCTCGGGCAATTGGCCGACGCGGCCGAGATCGCCGCGACCGCCGCCGACCATCACCGCGACCGCCACGATGACGATCAGCAGACCCGTGAGCTCGATGACCGTCATCACGACGTTCGTCTTGAGCGATTCGCTGATGCCGCGGGCGTTGAGCGCCGCGACCAGCGCCAGGAACACCAGCGCCGCGGCGGTGACCGGCACGTCGACGAACGTGGCCAGGTAGTCACCGGCGAACGCCAACGACAGTCCGGCGGCGCTGGTCACACCGGCGGCCAGCATGCAGAAGCCGACCAGGAACGACACCAGGGGCTGCCGGAACGCGCGCTGGGCGAACACGGCGGCACCGCCGGCTTTCGGATACTTGGTCACCAGCTCGGCGTAGGAACCGGCGGTCAGCAGGGCCAACACGAGCGCTACCAGCAGCGGCGCCCACAACATTCCGCCGACGTCCTCGGCCAGCACGCCCATCAGCGCGTAGATACCGGCTCCGAGCACGTCGCCGAGGATGAACAGGAACAGCAGCGGCCCGGTCACGCGGCGGCTGAGCCTGCCCTCGACATCGTCGGCCGCTGTTGCAGGCGTCGTGGTCGGTTCCGTTGTCACGCGTGCCTCCCCGATGCGCTGAACTGCGGCGGTTCCGTCGAGCCGTCGGGATACCCGCTGCGGGCACTTCCAAGCGACGGTCGCTCACACAGGAGCCGGACAGACGAAAGGGGCCGCATCTCTGCGGCCCCTTTTCGGTGGAGCTGCCGGGAATCGAACCCGGGTCCTACGGCATTCCCTCAAGGCTTCTCCGTGCGCAGTTCGCTATGCCTCTACTCGGATCTCCTGATCACGCGAACAAGTCAGGATGACGATCCCAGTCGCTGTTTGGTGTCCCGATGAGTCCCGCGACCGGACTCACCGGTTGATCCCTCTAGATGACGCCAGGATCCGGGTCGAGGGATTACCCGGTCTGACGGACCAGCTGTCGCTTAGGCAGCGAGAGCGTAGTCGCGCTGATTGGAATCGGCGCTTAATTGGTTGCAACGACGCTTAACGGTGGTCAATTGCCTGCACCGGCACGCTTCCCTTGATTCGATGCGCGAAGTCGAAACCGTTCAGCCCCTTGTCTGTGAAACTTCGGCACACCCGCCGACCATCGGCGGACACTCCATACTACCGACGAATCCAACACGGCCAACCGATTAAGTGTTCCCGCGCGCCCCGCCGAGCGATTGGTTCCCACGCGCCCCCGCCGAGCGTGAAACCTGTGCGAAAAGCGGCCGGGCAGATTCGCAGAGGATTCACACTCGGGAAGGCAACCGCCAGGAGCAGAGCGGATCGGCGGTGTACAGCACGGACACCTACTCGACCAGGGAGCGGCGCGGGCCGACCCGCTCAGATCACGTAGTTCAGGTTCTCGACGACTCGCCGGCCGACAGTGTCGTCGCCGCTGAATCCGATGTCGGACTCGTGCTCCGCCAACGGTGTTCGGCCCCCGGCCAGTCTGGTGAACAGCAAGCCGTCGATCGTGATCGTCGTGGTCGGATCCGCCCCGCCGAAGTCCTCGACGACCTTGGCGCGCCCGTCGACCTGCACCTTGATCGTGCGCTGCAGCGGCCCGGTCAACTCGATCGCCACCCGCGACCCGTCGGGGGCGCCCGCGCGCTTGCCGACCACGAAGCCCATACTGCCTGCCATCTCGTCGAGAGACAGCCGCGCGGTGGTGGTGGCCAGTTCGCGGTCGGAGGCAGGGGCATCGACCGCCTCGCGGATGTCGTGCTCGTGCATCCAACAGTCGAATATGCGTATCCGCATGAACCGGCCGTAGCTGTCGGGCCCGGCCGGGGTGAACGTGACCTCGTTCCAGACCTGTTCGCTCATGTCCTCGAGCGCCGTGCGCCGTGCGTGCAGAATGGCCTTCAATTCCTCCCGCATCTGTTCGGGGCTGTGCGCACGCATCGAGTGAACCCAGGATTCGTTCATCGCACCGATCTCGTTGCGAACGTGCCCGAGGGCGGAGACGTCGATGTCGATGTCCGGTGCGGGCAGCCCCTGCAGGAACGACTCGGTCCCGATGATGTGGGAGACCACGTCCTGCACGGACCACCCCGGCAACGCCGTCGCCGTCTTCCATCGGCCGTCCGACAGGTCGGCGAGCAGCTTCTCGAGATCTTCCCAGACGGCGAAGAGGCCCGAGAGCGCCTCGGCTTTGGGCAGGACGGTGACGGGGCGGTCTGTGCTGTTCACGGCCCGAAACTTAGTCCCCTTCACGCGAGATCGCCGGCAAATCGGCTCCGCTGCCGGTCGGCCGGCCCAGCCATTGCACGGCGAGTTGGGTGATCGGCGCCGGCCACCCGAACAGCCGTCCCTGGGCCAGCCGGCACCCGGCGGTGGCGATGGTCGCGAGTTGCTCGGTCGACTCGATGCCTTCGGCGACGACGTCGATGCCCAGGTCGGCGCACAGACCGATGACCGATCGGTACAGCGCCAGATCGCGCGCGCGATCGGCGACCACGGCCAGGCTGCGGTCCAGCTTGACGACGTGGACGGGTAACGCGTGCAAATAGGTCAGCGAGTTGTAGCCGGCGCCGAAATCGTCCAGGGCGACGCGCACACCGGCCGCATGCAGCCGGGCGATCTGGGCTGCGGCATCCGGCAGGTCCACGATCGGCACCGTCTCGGTGATCTCGACGACCAACCGTTCGGGCGCCACCCGGTACCGGTCCAGCGTGTGCCGCAGCCGCCGCTCGAAGTCGATGTTGCCCAGCCGAGCCGCGCCGATGTTGACGTGGATGTCGGCGCCCAGACCGGCCGACTGCACCTCACGACAAGCGAGGTCGAGCACGAGGGCGTCGAGTACCGCTCCCAGACCCGCGGACTCGGCGACCGCGACGAACGTCTGTGGCGGGATGTGGATGCCGTTGGGGGCGGTCCACCGGGCAAGCGCCTCGACGGCGACCACAACTTGGTCGGGCACCGACACGATCGGCTGGTAGGCGAGGCTGAAGCCGGTCGGTACCCCACCGGACGCCGCGCGAAGGGCAGTCGGGAAGTCGGCGTGGACCCCCGCCGACGGTTGATAGACGATGGCGGTGTCCTTGCCGAGCCGCTTGCCCGCGTACATCGAAACGTCAGCCTGGCGCAGCAGGTCGTCCGAGGTCTGCGGCGCCCCGTCCAGCCCGGGGCGGACCAGTCCCATGCTGGCCCGCACCCGCACCGACGACCCGTGCACCGGGAAAGGTTCGCGCAATGCCAGCCGTAGCCGTTCGGCGACCACGTCGGGGGACTCCGACTCCCCGCCGATCAGGATCGCGAACTCGTCTCCGCCGATCCGGGCCAACATGTCGCCGTCCCCGACGCAGCGCGCCAGCCGCTCGCCGACCGCGCACAGCAGGTCGTCACCGGCCGCATGCCCGAAGCGGTCGTTGACCTCCTTGAAGTCGTCGAGGTCGACGAAGATCAGCACGAAGCGGCGGTCGCGCATCGCCTCGTCGAGCCGCTGCGCGAAGAACAACCTGTTGGGCAGACCGGTCAGCGGGTCGTGCAACACCTGATGGGCGAGGGTGTGCTGGGCCTCGTAGAGACGCCGGGTGAGTACCCGCTGAGCGCCGGTGACGAGTACCTGCCGGACGGCAACGAAGATGACCATCGTCACGGTGGCAGCGATTTCGCCCGGACTCAGTTGATGGCCGGTGAGCAGATGGATGGCGAGCAACACCGTCACTCCGAGGAACCCGGCGTAGGGCAGGGTCAGCTGAGCCCAGTCCATCGGCCGGAGCTCGGAGGCCCTCGGTCGTTGGTCCTGGCCGTCGCGCAGGGAGTAGCCGATGAGCAACGGTCCCAGCACGAACCCGAGTCCCGCC
>Ga0207914_100287_pt1 | contig 22879 bp, 21 predicted proteins | sample DeeseametaMP2497_FD_184171 | JGI IMG/M metagenome (GOLD analysis project Ga0207914, IMG submission 184171) | Marine microbial communities from East of Antigua and Barbuda, Atlantic Ocean - MP2497 (SPAdes) | ecosystem: Environmental > Aquatic > Marine > Oceanic | place: East of Antigua and... | reverse complement strand
TTGCCCGTCGGCGTTGTTCCGGGGCATCAACGTGCTCAACACGCGCGAAGAAAGCGGGCGGTGACCGGTGATCGGTGCACAACAAGTCGTCGACATCGTGCTGGCCGAGGCGCGCCGGCGTGGCAGGGCCGACGAGACCATCGTGCTGGTGACCGACCGCGTCGATGCGGCGCTGCGGTGGGCCAACAACACCATGACCACCAACGGGGAGTCGACCAGCCGTACCACCACCGTCATCTCGATCGTGCGGCGCGACGGCCAGGCCTACGTCGGTTCGGTGCGCTCCAGTGCGGTCGCCCCCTCGGTCCTGATGGACCTGGTCGTCGCCTCGCAGGCGGCCGCGGCGGCGGCTTCGCCCGCGCGTGACAGCGCTCCGGCGCTGCCCCCCGACGCCGCACCCACCGACTGGGACGCACCGAGCCCGCGCACCGGCGTCGACGCCTTCGGCGGGGTCGCCGACGCGCTGACGCGTGGGTTCGCCGGCCGCGAAACACTTTTCGGCTACGCCCGCCACGTGGTGGAGACCACCTTCGTGGCCACCTCGACCGGGCTGCGGCGTCGGTTCACCCAGCCCACCGGATCGGTGGAGATCAACGCCAAGCGCGACGGCGCCAGCGCGTGGGCCGGGGTCAGCACACCCGACTTCGTCGACGTGCCCACCGATGCCATGCTCGAGGACCTCGCGACCCGGTTGTCGTGGGCGCAGCGCAGCGTGGAGTTGCCCGCCGGCCGCTACGAGACGATCATGCCGCCCTCGACGGTGGCCGACATGATGATCTACCTGTCGTGGACGATGGGCGGGCGCGGCGCACAGGAGGGACGCACCGCACTGTCCGCGCCGGGCGGCGGCACCCGGGTGGGGGAGAAGCTCACGTCGCTGCCGCTGACGCTGTACTCCGACCCGCATGCCCCCGGGCTGCAGTGCACCCCGTTCGTGGCGGTGTCGGGCTCGTCGGAACGCGCGTCGGTGTTCGACAACGGCATGCCCATCGAGCGGGTGGACTGGATCCGCGACGGCGCGATCAACGCGCTGGCCTATCCGCGCGCGGCGGCCGCCGAGTTCGACGCACCGGTGGCCGTCGGCGCCGACAACCTGCTCATGACGGGTGGGTCGGCGTCGCTCGCCGACATGGTGGCCCGCACCGAGCGCGGCCTGCTGCTGACGACCCTGTGGTACATCCGCACCGTCGACCCGTCGGTGCTGCTGTTGACGGGGCTCACCCGCGACGGGGTGTATCTCGTCGAGGACGGACAGGTCACCGCGGCGGTGAACAACTTCCGGTTCAACGAAAGCCCACTGGACCTGCTGCGCCGCGCCGGCGAAGCCGGCGTCAGCGAGGTCACGCTGCCCCGCGAATGGGGCGACTGGGCCACCCGCGCGCAGATGCCGTCGCTGCGGATTTCCGACTTCCACATGTCCTCGGTCAGTCAAGCGCAATAATCCCAAGAATGGGTCGTACCGCTGTGGCTGACCGACTGACCGGGATGGTGGCGTTGTCCTCGGGCGATGACCGGGCCGACACGCTGATGCGGCTGATCTGCGCGCGGACATTGGCGTTGCCGCCGCTGCCGCTGCCGGTCGAGGTGCCGACGGAGAACACCGACGGCGAGTCGGTGCTCGTCGCGTTCGCCGAACAGTTCTCCACCGACGTCACCGGTATCGGCGACAACCAGCGCAACCGATTCCTCGAGGCGTGGGGTGCCAACGCCTTCCGGACGGTGGTGACGATGTACATCGCCGATTTCGTGCCGCGCGTCTGGGCCGGGTGCGAGGCAATCGGGCTCGGCATGCCGGGGCGCACCGCCGAGGTGGACTTCGACGGCCAGACCGACCCGATCGACTTCGTGTTGAACGGGTTCGTGCCCGAGGTGGCGCGGATGCGCGCACTGGACCCGGTAACCACCGAGGTGGTGCGGCTGCGCGGGGCGGCCGCCCACAACTGCCGGTTGTGCCAGTCGCTGCGCGAACGCCACGCGTTGGACGCCGGTGGATCCGAAGATGTCTACAGCCAGATCACCGACTTCGAACGCGCCGACGGGCTGTCCGAGGCGCACAAGGCCGCGCTGCGCTACGTCGATGCGCTGATCTGGACGCCGTCGAAGATCGGCGAGGATGTGGCGGGTGGGGTGCGCAAGCATTTCTCGACGAAGCAGGCACTGGAGCTGACCCTCGACGTGATGCGCAACGGCGCCAACAAGATCCTGGTGTCGCTGGGCTCCGACGCCGCGCGGGTGACCGAGGGCACCGAGCTCTACGAGATCGACGAGGCGGGCCAGACGGTCTTCGCCTGAGCAGGCATGTGCGACCATGATGGCCGCGCACGACGTGCCGGGGGCGGTAGCTCAGTCGGTTAGAGCCGTGGACTCATAATCCATTGGTCGCGGGTTCGAGCCCCGCCCGCCCCACTCGAAACCTGTGTTACGTCGGGTGAAGTGTGACTTTTCGCCTTCGGTTGATGAATGACAGTGTTTCGGCTGATGCGTGACAGTTGTTTCGGCTGATCCTTGACTCTCCCTAAATGAGGGAGTTGAGCGTGGCTGAGCAGCGGTATCAGGCTGTGTTGGCGGTGATCAGCGATGGCTTGTCGATCTCGCAGGCCGCCGCGGTAGACATGGATCACGGTCGAATGGTTGGCGGAGGCCAGATGACAGAGACGAATGCCCGGCGGCGAGCGTTGGGCGGAATCGCGGCGGCTGCGTGCGTGGCCGGCGCCGTGGTGGCTTGTTCCGGCGGTCAGGAACCGTCGGCGGCGACCGAGCAGACGAATTCACCGAAGTCTGGGCCGGCGACTGTCGTCATGCCCGCACTGCAGTGCATGGACTGGACCGACGCGGAACCACTGCTGCGCGATGCGGGGTGGCATGGCGCGTTGCAGAGAGGCGAGGATGTCACCAACTCCGCCTGTCTGCCGAATCAGATTGGCTGGCAAAAGCCGTCGCCGGGGGAGGTGATCCCCACCGATGCCCCGATCAGTGTGCGGTTCGTGCCCTGATCAAGTGACCGCCGCTTACTCGCAACCGGTGCCGTTGCCGTCGCGGTCCAGGCCGTAGATGTCGGTGCCGACCACGGTGACCGGACCGGAGACATACGACGGGCCGTTGCCGCTGCCGCCGGCGCAGTCGACGTCACTGTCGATGGGGACGCACGCCCCCGAGTAGTTCGGGTCGCACGATGATCCAGGCTGCAGCGGAACGGGGCTCGGGGCGGCGTACGCTGCCGGTGCGACGGCGAAAGCGACCGCAACGGCACAGGTCAGCACAGTGAATCTAGCCACGGTGGCAAAGCTTAGTTGAACTATCAAGATCAGCGGGCGAGGTTGCGGAATCCGGCGACTCGCCTACCACTCGGCCGGTGAAAGGACCTGTTTTGTCAATGGCTTCGATGCGTGCCGCCGCAGGAACGTGGCTGGTCGGTGCGGCGGTCTACCTGACCGCCGAAGCGGTGACGGCAACCGGTATGGAGAGTTACAGCTACCTCGACGACTACATCAGTGAGCTGGGCGTGTCCGGACTGATGAATCGGGCGTTCATGCTGCACGGCGTGCTGTTCCTGATCGGCGCCGTGCTGGTGGTCCGCAGCGTGAGGCTCGGCTGGATCGGGCGGGCCTTCGTCGTCGCCGCCGCGGTGAACGCGCTCGGGAACGTCGGAGTCGGCGGCTTTCCCAGTGGTACCGCAGCACACGTGACCGGCGCCGGCATGGCCATCATCGGCGGCAACGTCGCGGTGATCCTGGGCGCCCTCGGCAGCCGCTCGCTCGGGGCGGGGCAGTGGTTCCGGCGGGCCGGGGTGGCCCTCGGCGCTGTCGGGCTGCTGTGCCTCGCTGTGCTGGTCATCGACGGCGTCAACGGCGCCTCGCTGCCGGTGGGGCTGGTCGAGCGAGGAGCGGTCTACCCGATCATCGCGTGGGAGCTGCTGGCCGGCGTGACGATCCTGCGGGCCCGCTCAGTCGTCTGACAGCTCGGGTTCGTTGTCGCGCGCCGCGGTGCGCATGCCGTCGCGGATCTCGAACGCGTCGGTCGCGAACCCGCCGACGGCGGTCGCGACGTCTCTGACCGCGCCGGTGATGATCGACGCCACCTGGCCCACGGTCGACGCCCCGGACTCGACGATGTCCTGGGCGGCGTCCTTGAAAATCTCCACCCGACTGAGTCGCTCCGCCATGGGCTCAGTGTGCCACAGCGCCTCGGCAGCCGGCAGGGCTCACGACGCGACGCTGGCCCGGTCGCCGCCGAGCCTCTTGGCCGCATACATCGCCGCATCGGCTGCGGCGATCTGGCCCGCGAGGAGTCGTTCGATGTCGGGCTTCGACAACCGTCCGGGCCGTGCCGTGGCCACTCCGACGCTCGCGGTGACTCCCAGAGCCCTGCGCTTGATCGCCGCGCAGATCTCGTCGCCGACGTCGGCGATGGATTCACTCTCCTCGGCGCACAGCGCGATCAGGAATTCTTCCCCGCCGGAACGGCAGATCGCTGATCGCCGCGGGAACAGGGTGTGCAGCACCGCGCTCACCACGCCCAGGATGTGGTCGCCGGCGGCGTGGCCGCTGACGTCGTTGACGCGCTTGAAGTCGTCGAGATCCACCATGGCGGTGACCAGAACGGCGCAGCCGGCGTTGTCGTCGAGCAGCCGGCACACCTCGTCGAGGAATCCGCGCCGGTTCAGCAGCCCGGTCAGCGGATCGGTGTTCGCCCGCTCGACGTAGTGGGTCAACGCCCACGCCATGCTGCGGACCGCGATGGGCACCGCGGTGTTGAGCAGCCAGAGAGTCCAGAACGCCGAGAGCGCCACCGGCCAACCGACGTCGTCGGCGATGTGTACCGTCAGCACCGCCCCGGTGGCGAGTGCCAACACGACATTCGCGGTCATCAGCTTGACGCTGTGGAAGAACGCGAGATAGGCCCCGGTTATCGCGAAAGCGGTGCACGACAACGCCGGTACGACGGTTCCCGGCCCGGCCACTGACCATCCGGCAACACAGAGAACACCCGCGGATACCGCGACGATGGACTGGCGCCGGGTCGGCCAGCGGGTCAGCCAGAAGAATGTCATTCCCAGACCGACCGACGCCGACGCGGCGCACACCAACACGGTGGCCAGCGCCGGCGCACCGAACGACAAGAAAATGCTCGAGGGGACCAGCGCGGAGGAGAACGCGACGAACGCCATGATGTTCTGGGTGGATCGGACCATGCCGTGGTCGCGCAGGAACCACGTCATCCGGACGAACTGATCGGGCTGCCGCCACCACGACCACCAGCGTTGAGTCGCTCTGCTCACCCCCGGCATGGAGTCTGCGCGATACGCGGCGAGCCGCCCCCCTGACATTTGCTCACCGATTCATTAGAAGCCGTCGGCTCTGTTTGCACGCACGATTGCCGAGAATGGTGCCTGCGATCGAACCGTTCCCCGACAGTTTCCCGCGTTCGGAACCCGGAACTCAGGGGCGGTCGCTGTCATCGTTGATGCTGGGCTGGCAAACCTTCGATCACTGCGAAACGCCGCTGCGCCACTGTGCGGGCACAGCGCCACGGAGCCCTCGCATCGCCTGACTCTGATGGCAGACGAGGTTGCGCCGGTTGGCGTTGACGCACGCCTGCGCTATTTGCTGGCCGGAAGGTCGCGGGCTACCCGTGTGCCGGGTTCACCACCCCATCGATCCCGGGCCGCCTTTGAACGGACCGGCGATCCAGCTCGTGATCCATCCGCCGTAGAAGCCGCCGGGCTGCGGTATCACGGTCTCACCGTTGACGGTGCACCGATCCACCAGTGAGGCCATCACGGCGACGGCCCCGGCGATGTCGGCGAATCCGGGCGTCGGGTTCAGATAGGTCCACCCCGCGCGCGACGCCTCGGCGGCAGGCGTCACCAGGTCGAAGTAGCTGGCCTGGCCTTTCCACTCACACCACGACGAGCCGCTCGCCGGTCGCAGGACTCCGTCCGCGAAACAGTCGCCCGGCAGGTAATACGTTGGCGGGTGGCTGGTCTCGAGCACTCGCCAGGCCCGATCCGTGCTGGCGATGACCTGCCCGCCCAACTCGACAGTGATCGATCCGGCGAACTTCTCCAGCCGTGGCGGGCGAGGGTAATCCCACACCGACTCCTGGTGCTGAAGCGGCTTGTCGGGTACCGGCATGCCCCGATAGTAGGGACTCGTAGCGGTGTGAGCAGCAGCGTCAGCGTCGTCGTTCGACTTTGGTAATGACTTGGCGCGCGGGCGAACTCACTCGCCGGAAGCGGTGTCGCCGGCTTCGGTGTCTGCGCCGGTCGCGTCAGCGTCGTCGTCAACGTCGTTCGCCACCTCGCTGCCGGTGCCGGTGTCACCGGTCTCGGCGTGCTCGGTCTCGCCGTCGGCCGACGCGTCGCCGTCCTCGAGGGCCTCGTCGACGATCTCGTCCAACGTCTCGTCGGCAGCCTCACCGGTCGACTCGTCGACATCGGGGACGGTCTTGCCGGATTCGTCGGCGGCCGGTTCCTCGACGGGAGCCTCCGTGTCCTCGGCGACCTTTCCCGTGTCCTCGGCGACCTCTCCGGCTTCGTCGACGACTTCCTCGGTCACCTCGCCGGTCTCCTCGCCGGTCTGCTCGGCGTCGCCCTCGGTGGGCGTCTCCGGGTCGGCGACCTCACCGGCGACTGCACCGGCGCCCTCGGTGGCCTCAGCAGTGTCGGCGGTCTCGGTCGCCTCTGTCTGCTCGGTCGCCTGGGTGTCTTCCGCAGCTTCGGTGGTGGGGTCGGCCTCGCTGGCCGCCAGCGTGACGGCGACCTCTGTCGAGTCCGCGGCGAACGGAAGCGGGAAGTCGGGCAGCGGCGGCAGCGGAATCGGGAACCAGCCGAAGTCCAGCACGTACTGGATCTCGCTGACAATGCCGTTGTAGACGCCGGTGACGGCGGTGTTGATGATGTCGCCGATGCCGGTGACCCAGACCCCCAGATCGAGCGGGTTGTTGACTACCGGGTCGAGGAAGTCGTAGACGAAGCTGTCCACGACGGGGAGCACGAAATCCGGGTACCAGATGTAGATCTGGTCGGAGATCAGGTAGCCGAACGGCACCCAGTTGATAAGCCAGGGGCCGAGTTCCAGGGATACGTAGTTCGCCCAGTACCGGGTGACGGCGTAGACGTCGTTGATGATGTCGGACGCCGCGTTGAGCACCACCGGGTCTTCGCCCGGTTCTTCCAGCGCCGCTACATCCGACGCGGGATCGCCGGGATCATCGGGATCGGCGGTGCTGCGCGCGACGGCGGGGGCGCGGTGGACCTCGTCGGCGACGTTGGCCGCCGGCAGTGCGGCCGCCAGGGCGTGGGATCCCTCGTCGGTGCCGAGGCGGATCGTGATCTTGCCGTGGCCGGGAGCGGTCGAAACGTCGCCGATCAGCTCCAGAGCGGCGCGCACTTCTTCGTCGGAGACCGGAAGCGCCGTGCTGTCGGCGGTGAACGCCACCGGCGGGAGCACCTCGATGGTCCGCATCGACGAGGGGAGTACCGAGGGCGTGAAAGCCAGCGCGCCGCCGGTCAGCGCCGCGACGCCGGCGGCCAAAACCGCACGTCCGGAAACCTTCATGGCGATCCCCACCTACCGATCGATAAACCCGCCCACGATGAACTTACCCGCCTACCAGTCGATTCTCAGGATTTCGCCGGTGACGGGGCGGCGTGTCGCGGACCGATCCGCGACACGCGCCGTCGGATTCGTCGAACTCATCCTCGGTCGCCCCGGCTCTCGGTGAGCACCTGGGCTGGTCCGTCGGTGATCGCGACGGTGTGCTCGCTGTGGGCGGTGCGAGAACCGTCGGCCGAGCGGATCGTCCATCCGTCGGGGTCGTAGACGATTCTGTCGGTGCCCGCGGCGAACCAGGGTTCCAGCGCCAGGGTCAGGCCGGGGAGCAATTTCAGGCCACGGCCGGCGCGGCCGGTGTTGCAGACGTGGGGGTCCTCGTGCATGGTCCGTCCGATGCCGTGACCGCCGAACTCGGTGTTGACGGGGTAGCCGTACTCGGCGGCCACCGCGCCGATCGCGGCCGAGATGTCGCCGAGTCGGTTGCCGGGCCGGGCGGCGGCGATGCCTGCCGCGAGCGCGGCTTCGGTCGCGGCGACCAGGCGCCGGTCCTGCGGTCGGGCGGTGCCCACGATGACGCTGCGCGCGGAGTCGGCCACCCAGCCGTCGATGGACACCGCAATGTCCATCTTGAGCACGTCGGCGTCGCGCAGGACGTAGTCGTGGGGCAGGCCGTGCAGGACCGCGTCGTTCACCGACAGGCAGATGACGTTGCGGAAGGGGCCGCGCCCGAAGGAGGGGGCGTAGTCCCAGTAGCAGGACTGCGCGCCGCGGTCGGAGATGAGCGTGCGAGCGCGCTGTTCGAGCTCGAGCAGGTTCACTCCCGGTTGGGCGCGCCTGGCAAGGTCGTCGAGCAGGTCGGCGATGAACGCGCCGGTCACCCGCATCGCAGCGATCTCCGACGGGGTTTTGAGTTCCAGCACCGGGGTCCTTTCGTCGAGAACCGGTATGAAAATACCAGCCTAGTCGGAGGTGTCGGTATTTTCATACCGGCGCAGGTAGGCTGATCGCCATGGTTCGACTTCCGCTGACCGCAGAGCAACTCGCTGCGGGGAAACGTCTCGGCGCGCAGATCCGGCAGGCGCGAGGGGATCTCACTCTCGGGGACGTCGCGCAGGCCGCGGGGATCTCGCCGGAAACCCTGCGCAAGATCGAAACCGGTCGGCTGGCCACCCCGGCGTTCAGCACGATCGCCGCGCTGGCCCGCGTGCTGCCGCTGTCGCTCGACCAGCTCGCCGAGACCTGCCTGGCGCGGGACGACCTGGAGAACACCGGCTGAACGCCGGAGGGAATCGGCTGAACCCTGGAGAACACCGGCTGGACGCCGGAGAACACCGGCTGGACGCCGAGTCCGCATATTCACCGTCCAAACGGGGCAAGGTAAGGGGATGACGACCCGTGAGCGCGGCGAGACGCGCACCGTTTTCGGTCATCCGATCGGGTTGACCAATCTGTTCGGCGTGGAGCTGTGGGAGCGGTTCTCGTTCTACGGGATGCTCACCATCCTCGGCTACTACCTGTACTACTCGGTCACCGACGGCGGTCTGGGCCTGCCGCAGAGCACCGCCACCGGCATCGTCGGGGCCTACGGCGGACTGGTGTATCTGTCCACCGTGCTCGGCGGCTGGATCGCCGACCGGCTCCTGGGCATGGAACGCACCGTCTTCTACGGCGGTGTGGTCGTGATGATCGGCCACATCGCGCTGGCCGTTCTGCCCGGGCTGACCGGCGTCGGGGTGGGCCTGGTGTGTGTCGCGCTGGGGTCGGGGGCGCTCAAGGCCAACGCCTCGTCGCTGCTGGGCACGCTGTACGAGAAGGGCGATCCGCGCGCCGACGGCGGCTTCACGCTGTTCTACCTCGGCATCAACTTGGGCGCCTTCATCGGGCCGTTGATCACCGGCCTGCTGCAGACCCGCATCGGATTCCACTGGGGTTTCGGCGCCGCGGCGGTCGGAATGGCGCTCGGGTTGGCCCAGTACGTGTTCTTCCGGCGCAACCTCGGCGAACACGGCCGGCACGTGCCGAACCCGTTGCCGCGCAGCGCCGTCACCCGAACGGTCGCGATCGTCGTGGCCGGGCTGGTGGTGATCGGCGTCGCGATCGCGCTCGGTCTCGTCACGCTGGCCAACCTGTCGCAGATCACCACGGGCGTCATCATCGTCGCCTCGATCGGCTACTTCGCGATCATGCTGACCAGCGATCAGGTCACCGGCGAGGAACGGATCAGGGTGCGCGCGTTCATCCCGCTGTTCATCGCCAACGCGGTGTTCTGGTCACTGTTCCAGCAGATCTTCACCGTGCTGGCCGTCTACTCCGACGAACGGATGAACTGGTCGATCTTCGGCTGGACCGCGCCGTCGAGCTGGATCGGCTCCATCGAACCGGTGTGGATCATCGCGCTGTCACCGCTGTTCGCGATCATGTGGACCAAGCTGGGGAACCGGGCGCCCACCACGCCGCGCAAGTTCGCCTACGGCGTCATCGGCATGGGCCTGGCGTTCCTGTGCTTCGTGCCGTTGGCCGGCATGTCCGGCGCCACCGTGCCCGCGCTGCTGGTGATGGCGATCATGGCGGTCTTCGCGGTGTCAGAGCTGTTGCTCTCGCCGATCGGGTTGTCGGTCACCACCAAGCTGGCGCCCGAAGCGTTCCGTGCGCAGATGATGGCGCTCTACTTCTTCTCGGTCGGCCTCGGCACGGCCATGTCCGGTCTGCTGGCCGGCTACTACGACGCCGACCGGGAAGTCGCCTACTTCGGCATCCTGGGCCTGATCGCCGTCGTGGTCGGGGCCGTGGTGTTCGCCATCGCCCCGTGGATCAGCCGGCAGATGGAAGGGGTGCACTGAGCGCGGCGCTCAGCTGTCCTCCCGCAGCCTCACCATGTGCGTCGTCGAGCTCTCGTCGAGCTCGACCACGTCGGACCGGGACCGCAGGAAATCGCTGAAGGACTTGCAGCCCAGCGACTTCTCGCTGAACGACGGATCCATCCGCTTCATCTGCGCCTTGACCGCCGAATTGTGCAGCCAGTCGGCGTCGTCCTTTTCCATCCCGATGCGCAGCGCGCGGGTCAACAGACCGGTCGCCGCCGTCTGCGGGTCCGGCGGCTCGGTGTTGGCGCCAGACGTCTTGGTCCGGCGCGTCCGCTTCTTGGGTGCGGACGTGCCGTCGGTGGACGGCGCCGGCTCGAACACCGGGATGCCGGGCAACGCGTCGTAGGTGACGAACTCGTCGCACGCCGAGGCCAACGCGCGGCTCGACGCCCCGGCCACCCCGATACCCACCACGTAACGGCCGAGCCTCTTGCAGCGCTGAGCCAGCGCGATGTAGTCGGAGTCACCGGCCACGATCACCACATGGGTGAGATCGGGCAGGCGGAACATGTCCTCGACCGCGTCGACCGCCAGCCGGATGTCGGCGCCGTTCTTGCCGTACGCCGCGGCGGGGAACAGCTGCACCAGATCAACCGCGCGGCCCACCAGTTGGTCGCGGTAACCGGCATTGACGTCGGCCGACCAGTCGGCGTAGGCACGGGTCAGCACCAGCGTGCCGAAGGACGAGGCGAAGTCGATGACCGCACCGACATCGACGGTGGCGCGCTTGAGCCGCTCGGCGTGGTCGGCGGGCTCCTTGGCTTTGTCCTTCTGGAACGAGTTGCGGCCGTTGACCTGGTCGTAGCGCGAGATGACGATGTTGTCGAAGTCGAGATACACCGCGACGCGGGGCGAACCGGGTTCGGTCATGGCCACCAGTGTGGCCCATCGCCGGCCCTCGACGATCTCGAACCGCTGGCGGACATGCCGATGCCCGACGGGATCGCGGTCACGATCGAACCGGTCGAGGTGGCGGCCGTTCAGCGGTGAGGGCGACCTCGGCAACGACATCGAGCTGGCAGTTGTCGTCGGGCTGCTCGAAGACCACCTCCGCGCGCCGTCCCGCCGCACGCAGCGTGGCGATGGTGTTGCCGAACAACGGCCCGCTGAGGTTCTGCCACGACATCGGCAGCTCGGGGGAGCCGTGCCGGCGGGCCCAGCGCCGCGTCACGCGAGACACCTTCGGCGACCATCCGGTCTTGAACACGGGCTTGAGAAAGCCGGGCACATAGTTGTGCACCGGCGAGCAGACCAGCTGATGCACCGGGGCGCCGCCCGTATCGGTGAAGTCGGCGCGCGCGGCGTAGCTGTGGTGGACGTCGCCGGAGAGCACCGACACGGTCGCCGGGGCAGGCTCGGCGCCCGCCGACTCGGCGAGGGCGGCGCTGAGCCGCAGGAAGGAATCGGTGAACGCCGGCCAGTGCTCCAAATCGGCGGCCTGGCGCAGCTTCTCGCCCAGTCGGCCACGGAGACCGCCGCGGCTGGCGGTGCGCTCGTTGACCGACTGCAGGTCGGCGATGACCGGCGGCATCAGCCACGGCAGCGACGTCCCGATCAGCAGGTGGTCCAGCGACTCCCGCCCGTCGTTCATCTGGGCCTGCACCCAGGCGAACTCGCTGTCGTCGAGCATCTTTCGGTCACCGCTGTCCAGCACCCGCGAATTGCGCGAGTCCACCATGACCAGGCGATTGCGGCCCAGGTCCCAGCGGAAGCTGAACCGAATGGCCTTCTCGCCCTCGACCTCGGTGTCTGCGCGGTCGGCGAGCTGCTCGAGATATCCCCAGCAGTCCCCGTCGATGGCGAGGACCTTGCGGAAGTCCTCGTCGACGGCCAGCTCCTCGGGGCTCAGATTCCCGAGGTGCTGATACACCCAGTACGTCGCGAGCCCGGCCCGGATGCGGTCACGCCACCAGGGTTTGGCGTTCACCTCGGCACGCCACGTGGCCGAGGTGTTCCAGTCGTCACGGATGTCGTGATCGTCGAAGATCATCGCAGTCGGCACCGTGGACAACACCCACCGGATTTCCGGATCGCCCCAGGTGTGCTGATAAAGACGTTCGTACTCAGTGAAGGTGACTACCTCGTCGGCCGGTCGCCCGTGCAGCCGCCGACGGTGCCCGGCCAGGTTGCGGCGGGCGTCGGGGGTCAGTTCGTCGGCGTAGACCTGATCGCCGAGCAGCAGCAACGCATCCGGCCACTCGTCGACCGGCAGCCCGGTCAGGCGGGTGGCGTAGCAGTCCAGGGCGTCGGCTCCCAGCTTGGCGTCGAGCTTGTCGTCACCGGTCTTGGGGTAGCGGCAGGACCCGAACACCACCCGCAGCCGGTCGGTGGTCTCCGGGCCGCGGGTGCGGATCACGCTGGGCGGGAACTTCGAGTCCGCTTCGGGCCAGACTTGTTCGCCGTCGACCAGCACCTGGTACTCGGTGACCGTATCCGGGGTCAGGCCGCGCACCACGACCAGGGCGTAGTGGAAACCCGAGACCTCGAAGGTGCGGGCCGAACATCCGAGCACCTCGACGTCGGCGGCTTCTTCGGTCTGCACCCAGACGACAGCCGTCGTCTCGGAGACGTGGCGCAGGACGGGGCCCAGAATCAGTGGCACCCGGCCCACCTTAACGCGTGTGCGGCAGGCTCACCGCCGGCCTGCGCCCCGCGGTCGCGGCCCGCCCCGGCTCGTCGTGGTCGCAACAGCCCGTCTGCCCGCGGACAGCCGCGATTCGTGGTGGTCGCAACAGCCCGTCTGCCCGCGGTCAGCCGCGATTCGTGGTGGTCGCAACAGCCCGTCTGCCCGCGGCCAGCCCCGATTCGTGGTGGTCGCAACAGCCCGTCCTCAATAGAGCCGCCTCCGTTGAGTGCAAACCGTCCGGCTTTCTCAGCTCCGTCCACGCCGAGCCGAGTCGAGTCGAACGCGATGTCAGCCTGAGAGCGTCGTGACGGAGATATGTCCTTAGCGGAGCTGTCAGGCTGACATTGCGTTCGGCGCATGGTGTGACGGCTGCTGACACGGGCTGGTGACGCGACGTCGAGTAATCGCGTAGCAACCTCGGGCGGCGACGCGAGTAATCGCATAGCAACTTCGGGCGGCGACGCGAGTAATCGCATAGCGGCCGCGGGCGGCGGCGCCGCGCCGAGGAGTCGCAACAGCAGCTACGGGCGGGCGGGGCCGAGGAATCGGTCCGAGAGACTTCGCGGGCCAGTTTCGCGGTGGTAGTTTCCCTACCAGGCATTTCGGCCGCGCAGCGGCTCGGATTGCATGACACGGGGGGTTCGACGTGGTCAACTGCGTTCACCGACGAGCATCGGGCGGTACAGCGCGATGGGTGTCGGCGGCGGTTCTGCTGACCTTTCTGGGGGTGGGCCCGGTCGTCGCCGAGGGGGTCGCGGCAGCGTCTCCGGCCGACACCGCGGCGCAGTCCGGGGACACCCCGTCAGCGCCATCGAGCGAAGGGAACAGCGCTTCGGACGACGCCGCTGCTGAGGAAGCCGCCGCGGACGACGACGATGCCGACGGCGCCGCTGCTGAGGAAGCCGCCGCGGACGACGACGATGCCGACGGCGCCGCTCCCGAGGACGATGCTGCGGACGACGGCGTGGACTATGGCGCTGCCGAGGAAGCCGTTGCGGACGACCACGCTGCCGTGGACGACGATGCTGACGGCGCCCCTGGTGACGGCTCCGGTGAGGAATCCGGCCGACTGGACGAAGCGACGGACATCAGCGACATCGAAGAGGTCGAGGATGCCGGCGACGACGCTGCCGCGACCCCTGACCAGCTCGAGCAGCACCCCGACGGCACCACCGAGCGCGCCGCCGACGGTGCGATCGCCGCGCCCGCCGCCGATGACGCCGCCGCCCAGAGCCCCGGGGGTGCCTCCGGGCTCGAACCGCGCACCGTCGTCGGCGCCCCCGCAGAACCCGAGCACAGCGCCGAGTTGACGACGGCGAACGCCGAGCGCGTGGGCCTACCCGAGGCGACCGAGCAGCCGGCCGTCATGGCCGACAAGCCCGCGGTTGCCCCCGAGAGCACCACGCTGGCGGCCAGCCGCAGCGTGCGCAGCATTGTGGCCGCCCGACCGGTCAGCGTCGACAGCATCGTCACCGACCTGCTCACGTGGGTTGGGCTCGGTCCCGCGGCTCACGGGCTGCCGATTCCGGCGACCCCGGTCTCGGCGTTGATGGAATCGCTCTGGCTGGCGGTCCGCCAGGCGCAGTACGTGCTCAACAACCAACGGCCCACCGCCGACGTCGCGGTCTCCGGGCCCGGACCCGACGGTGTGGTCACCGGAGCCCTCAACGCCGTCGACTACGACGACCTCTCGCTGACCTACACGGTCACCGCCGCCCCGACGAACGGGCGCGTCGTGCTCGACGCGTCCGGCGGCTTCACCTACACACCAGAGGTTCCCGGTCGCGCCGACCAGTTCACCGTCACCGTCGACGACACGGTGGGCAATCCCGCGCATATCCACGGATTGCTCGGCCTGCTCGGTATCACCGGCCCCACGCAGGTCGTCGTGCGAATCGGCGGAGCAGCGGCTGCGAATCCCGTCCAGCTCGCCGAGTTGCGCACCCGCGACGGTGTCTCTGTCGGCGTCACCGATGGCGGCGCGGTCCGCGTCATCGAGGGCCGGTTCACCGATCAGGTCGTCACCGGGGCCGCCGACGCTGCCGCGGTGCTCAACGCGCTGGCCCCGCTGCTGGGGGCAGCCCCCGGATTCGCCGACGCGGCCGACATCGACACCGACCGGGCCGGCTTCGGCCCGGGCGTCGAGAATTTCTACCGCTACACCGAAACCCTCGGCGACGTCACGGTTCTCGGCAGCGACATCATCCTCGTCACCGACGCCGACGGGCTTGCCACGAGCCTGTTCAACAATTACGTCGGTCTCGGTACCGCGTTCGACGTCACCCCGGACGAAGGCGTCGACGAACACGACGAGGTGTCTCTGCTGGCCGGTGCCGCGTACCTCGGCGCCGACGCCGACGGCGACACCCTGCAGACATTCCTGACCCAGAACGACGTGACCACCGCGCTGGTCGTCTACGCACTCGATCAGCAGGCCGGTCCGGAGCTGGCATGGCAGGTGGTCGTGCGGTTCCCCGACACGGGGGATCTCTCACCGTCGGCCGTGACCTACGTGGTCGACGCCGACGGAGGTGATGCGGGCAGCATCATCGTCACTGTCACGTCCGGGCAGGGTGCCAGCGTCGACAGTGTGGCCACCGACTGGCTCGGAGAATCCCGCAACATCACCGTCGACCGCGGCGGCTGGCTGTTTCCCAGCTACACCATGGTGGACGACACGCGCAACATCACCACCTACACCACCTCGTATGTGTTCTTCGTCGGCGGCCCCGTGCTGCCCGGGCGGGTGGTCAAGCGCGGTTGGCTCGGCTGGAATCGTGGTGCGGTATCGGCACATGCGAACACCGCGGTGGTCTACGACTACTACGAGGATGTGTTGGGGCGCACGTCCTTCGACGGGGACGGAGCTCTCGTCGAGGTCAGCATCCGCTACAACCCGATCAACATCTACCGCGCGTCCGGTTACGCCAACGCGTTCTGGGACCCCACCCGCCAGCAGTTCGCTTTCGGTGACGGCGGATACCTGCAGGCGTCTCTGGATGTGGTCGCCCATGAATTCACCCATGCGGTCGTCAGTTACGTTGTCGGAGCGGGCGGCTCGGTCCTGGATTACGGCGAGTCCGGTGCGCTCAACGAGGCCTATGCCGACATTCTCGGGCTGCTCGTCGAAGGCAAGAGCGGTGCCGACCGCTGGCTGATCGCCGAGGACTCCGACTACGGGATCATCCGTAACCTCGCCGACCCGACGTCGGTACGCACCGGGCTGGGGCCCTACCGCGACCACTACGACACGCGCTACACCGGCACCGGAGACGACGGCGGCGAGCATGTCAACAGCACGATTTTCGGCCATGCCGCCTACCTGATGATGACCGACGCTGCGACCGCAAGTGTCTCCGACGAGGCATGGGCGCGGGTGTTCTACCACTCGCTGTTCCGGCTCGGCAGGTCCGCGGTCTTCGCTGACGGCCGCGCCGCGGTGCTCAGCGCCGCGGCGGCGCAGGGCTTCTCCGCGGATCAACTCGACGCGATCCGGTCGGCGTTCGACGACGTCGGGATCGCCGGCCCGGCCGAGTCAGCGTTGCTCGTCGCCTGATCGGTCCACCAGCACCGCACCGTCGGGTCGCGCACCGAGGGTCTGCAGATCGAGCTCCGTCCCACCGGCGGTGAGGCGGATGATCTCGGCCACCTCGCCGGGCGCGTCGCACTGCACATAGTGGTCGGCGCCGGGCACCACCCAGTAGCGGTTGCGCCCCGGCTTGGGCCTCAGGTAGGCCTGCCAGACGTGGTTGGCCACCCGCAGCGGCGCGACACCGTCGTGCAGCCCCCAGATCAAGGTGAGGTCGACGTCGATGCCTGACAGGCGCTGCAGCCACCTGGTCTCGTCAGCGGCGCGCTCGTGCAGGTAGCGAATGGTGTCGGGCAGCACCGCGGGTCCGTCGTCATGGGCGAAACACAATGCCAAGGCAGCGATCTCGGGATCGTCGAGGTCGCGGCGCGGCATGAAGGTGGTGGCACCCAGCCCCGCCGCCAGCAACTCCGGGGTGGTGGCAGCGGCGGTGGCGCGGCCGGTCTCGTCGTCGAGCAGTGCGACTTGGAAGGCCGTCAGGTTGGCCAGCGGCAGGAAGATGTTCGCGTTGGTCATGAACACATCGGCGGGCAGCGGTCCGTCGGGCCGATCGGCCAGCATGCCCAGCGTGATCATGCCGACGCTGCTGCCCCGGTCGTGGGTGATCATCCGGTAGTCGGTGAGTCCCCAACGCTCGGTGATGGCATGCACCAGCAGCCGGGCGTCGTCATAGAGCGAGTAAACATACGGCGCCCGCGGCTTCGCCGACAGGCCGTAACCGGGGAAGTCGACCACGAAGAACTCGAACTCTCCGCCGAGTTCACGGGTCAGCGCGTAGTAGTCGATGCTCGACGTCGGGAACCCGTGCACGCAGACCAGCGCCGGCGCGCCCGGGGTGCCGCAGCGCCGGGTGAACACCTCCACCTCGGCACCGTCGTTGGCGGGCGTGGTCGACCGCCACGTGAACGAGGTTGCCCCGCTGACCCATTCCTCGAAGATGCCCACCAGTCACCTCAATCGTTGCGCTGCGGTCAAGCTAGCGTCTTCGATGTCGCCGCACCGGCGATCTCGCCCATTGACCCCGGGGAGGTGGTGCCCGTGCCGACCGACCCTGCGCGACGGCATTCGACCCGGGAGGTGCTCGCCCTCACGGCGCCTGTCGGGTTGGCCTTCATTCCCCTCGGGATGGCGCTGGGTTTCCTGGTGGTCCATGCCGGGCTGGCATGGTGGTGGGCGCCGGTGTTCGCCGCAGTCGTCTACGCGGGGTCGCTGGAGTTCCTGATGGTGCATCTGGCGGCTACCGCGGCGCCCCTGGCCACGGTCGCGCTCACGACGCTGATCGTCAACTCCCGCCACGTGTTCTACGCGCTGTCGTTCCCGCTGCACCGCGTCCGCGGCCGGGCGGCCAGGGCGTACAGCACCTACACGCTGTCCGACGAAGCGTTCGCCGTGGCGGTCAGCCCGGAAGCCCGGACGTGGACGACTCGGCCGCTGCTGGTGATGCAAGTGAGCCTGCACCTGCTGTGGGTGACCGGCGCCGCGCTGGGCGGTCTGGTCGGCGAAGCCGTCCCGATCGAACGGCTGGTGGGGTTGGAGTTCGCGCTGACCGCGCTGTTCATCGTGCTCGGCATGGACGCCTACCGTCAGCGGCCGGACCCGGTCACGGCGGTGGTCGCGGCACTGTCGGCGGTCGTGGCGTGGCTGCTGGTGCCCGGTCAGCTGCTGGTGTGCGCATTTGCGGCGTTCACGGCGGCGTCGCTGGTGCGGATGCGGTTCACCCGCGGTGGCCGACGTGCCTGACAACCGCTACATCGCGGTGCTGGTGCTCGTCAGTGCCGCGGTCACCTGGGCACTTCGGGCGCTGCCCTTCGCCGCGTTGGCGCCGCTGCGCAACAGCCGGGTGGTTCGGTACCTGAGCGTCCACATGCCGGTCGGCGTCATGGTCATGCTGGCGATCTACACGCTGCGCACCGTGGCGGGCGACACGGTGCGGCAGCTGAGTTGGCTGGCCGTCGCGGTGGCGGTCACCGCCGGGCTGCACCTGTGGCGCGGCCGGGCCCTGCTCAGCATCCTCATCGGCACCTGTTGCTATGTCACGTTGATGTCGCTGTGGGCGTGACGGCTACGGGGTGGGCTGAAGGTAGGCCACCAGCGCGTTGGTGAGGCCGCGCCGGGCGACGTCGAGGTCGGCGTAGGAACCGAGCTGACGCTCGGACACCAGGCCGCGCATCGCGCCGGGAATGAGCGTCGCGACCTCGCGCACCCGGTCCGGGTCGACGTCCAGACCCTCGAACGCGTCGACGCAGATCTGCAACCAGGACTGGCCCCACGAGAACAGTTCGGCCGCGGTGCGCGGGTATAGCCGCTCGAGCTCGGCATGATCGCGGGGCAGCGCCGCACGCAGATTCTCGATCGCACGCGAATCCGGTTCGGCCAGGCCGTCGTACAAGGTGTCGATGATGCCGGCGACCCGGTCGCGCAACGGCGCCGCCTGGTCGACCGTGGTGAACACGTCGGCGCGGCGTTCGGCGGTGCGGTGCAGCACCGCGGCCCAGAACCCGTCGGTGTCGCCGAACTGGTACTGCACCGCGCCCCAGGTGGCGCCGATGTCCTTGGCGATGCGGTTGGCCGACACCGACGCGGGGTCGCCGGATGCCAGCGCCCGCAGCGCCGCCTCGAGCATGTTCTCGCGGGTCGCCAGCCCTCGACGATTGGGTCGCCGCACCGACGCCGCCACCTGGCTCATGCTGGCAGGATAACCGCTCCGACACCGTTTCGTAGAACCCACTATGGTTTTGTCATTGACTGCTCTATCATTCTCCCGACGTCGATCCGAAGGGATAGTTGATGGCGAAACCGCCCCTGTCGATGAAGCCGACCGGATGGTTTCAGGTCGCCTGGTCGGACGAGATCGGCGTCGGTGACGTCCGCACAATGACGTACTTCGACCAGGAGATGGTCGCCTGGCGTGCCGAATCCGGGCAGCTGACGGTCATGAACGCCTACTGCGAGCATCTGGGAGCGCACCTCGGCTACGGCGGCACGGTCAAAGGCGAAGTGCTGCAATGCCCGTTCCACGGCTGGCAGTGGAACCAGCAGGGCCGCAACGTGTGCATCCCCTACGAAGACCGCCCCAACCGGGGCCGGCGCATCACCACCTACCCGGTGGTCGAGCGCAACGAGTCCGTCTACCTCTGGCACGACATCGAGAACCGAGACCCGTTCTTCGACGCCCCCGATGTGTTCGCCAGCTTCGGTGACGGCACCTCCGCGGCGGACTATTACCCGCAGCAGCGCCTGTTCCGGCAGGGCTTGGAGATGCATCCGCAGTACGTGCTGGAGAACGGGGTCGACTTCGCCCACTTCAAATACGTACACAACACCCCGATCGTGCCGGTGTTCACCCGCCACGACTTCGACGAACCGGTGTCCTATGTCGACTTCACCATCACCTTCGAAGGCGACGACGGCCAGAGGATCGAAGACGTCAACAGCGGCGTCGAAGCGATCAACGGCGGCCTGGGCATCGCGGTGACCAAGAGCTGGGGGATGGTGGACAACCGCACCATCTCGGCGATCACCCCGGTCGACGAGTCGACCTCCGACGTGCGCTTCATGGTCTACATCGGTCGGCCCGCCGAGCAGTCGGGTCGCGACCCGGTGCGGGCCGAGGTCAAGGCCCGGGAATTCGGCGACGAGGTGATTCGCCAGTTCGCCCAGGACATCCACATCTGGGCCCACCAGCGCTATTCCGACCCGCCGGCGCTGGCGAGCTCAGAACAGAAGGGCTTCACCGCCATTCGCCAGTGGGCGATGAAGTTCTACCCCGACGGCAAGGGCGGAAGCGCCGCCGAGCTGGCCGCCAGATCGCATTGACCGCACGGAAAGGGTTTTCATGACCGAGATGACGGGCACGAGCACGACCGGCACGATCAGGGTGTTCCAGGTGGCCACAGGCAACGTCGGCTCCGAGATGATCAAGCGCATCGCCACCCAACCAGACCTCGAACTCGTCGGCGTGCACTGCTATTCGCCGGACAAGGTCGGCCGGGATGCCGGCGAACTCGCCGGCATCGCACCCAACGGTGTCATCGCCACCGGCACGATCGACGAGATCATCGCAGCCAAACCCGACGTACTCACTTTTCACGGGGTGTTTCCCGACGAGGATCTGTACGTGCGGATCCTCGAAGCCGGCATCGACATCGTCACCACCGCTGACTGGATCACCGGCTGGCACCGTGACACCAACCATCCGCACCCGTCGGGCAAGCCCGTCACCCAACTGCTGCAGGAGGCCTGCGAGAAGGGCGGCGCCACCTTCTACGGGACCGGGATGAACCCGGGGGTGAACCAGATTCTCGGCGTGGTGTGCTCGGCCGACGTGGCGGACATCGAGAACGTCACGACCATCGAATCGGTCGACGTGTCGTGCCATCACTCCAAGGACACCTGGATCGAGGTCGGATACGGCCAGCCCGTGGACGATCCGGAGATCCCGGGCAAGCTCGAGAAGTACACCCGGGTGTTCGCCGACAGCGTGCTGATGATGGCCGACTGTTTCGGCCTCACGCTCGACGAGGTGAAGTTCAGCTACGAATTGGGCGCCTGCACCAAGGACGTCGACCTGGGCTGGTACCGGCTGCCGAAGGGTTCGCTGGGCGGCAACTACATCCGCTACCAGGGCATGGTCGACGGGGTTCCGCGGGTGGAGACCCACCTGGAGTGGCAGATGACGCCCCACACCGACCCGAGCTGGGACATCAAGGGCTGCTACATCACTCAGATCAAGGGTGACCCGAACATCTACAACAAGCACATGATCTTCCCCAAGCCCGGAGTCGACCTGTCTGATCCGGCGAGCTTCGCGTCGATCGGCATGACGGTCACCGGGATGCCCGCGCTGAACGCGATCAAGTCGGTGGTGGCCGCCCCGCCGGGCATCATCACCAGCGCCGACCTGCCGCTACGGGGATTCGCCGGGCGCTTCAAGCTCTGACAGGCCGGCGAACTTCTGCCCCCAGGGTGCTCGAGCCGAAATCGACACCAGGGCGGTGATCACGTCGGCATCAGCTGACTTTCACAGCCACCATGTCGAGCTCGCTTCGAGGACGCGGAAGAACGTGAATGCAGCGGGTCAGTCGACGCGCAGAGCAAGTCTCTCCAACCGACGCACCAACAGGCTGGGCAGCCACCGCCCGGTGGCCTCGGCCTCGACCCACCGCGTGTTCGTCAACAGGTGTTCGAGCACGATCCTGGCTTCCGTGCGGGCCAGTGCCGCACCGACGCAGAAGTGCACGCCCTTGCCGAATGCGAGGTGGCTCTTGGCGTTCGGACGGTCTAGGCGGAACTCCTCGGGCGCGTCGATGTGGGCCGGGTCGCGATTGGCCGCACCCCACAACAGGATCAACCTGGCCCCCGCCGGCAACTCGTGGCCGGCCAACGTGCAGTCACGCAGCACATGACGGTAATGGCCCCGAAACGGCGGCTCGAATCGCAGTGTCTCCTCGAGGAACACCGGGACGAGGCTGCGGTCGTTGCGAAGCCGGTGCTGCAGCTCGGGTCGGGTGGCGAGGAGCGCGGTGGCCGAGCCGATCAGCGATGCGGTCGATTCCCCGCCCGCGCCGAACAGCGTGATCATCATCATCTGCGCTGTCATCACGTCCAGTTCGCCGGCGGCGCAGTCGCGCGCCAGCGCGCCCATCAGGGTGTCCTGCGGATCTGCCGCCTGCTGGTCGAACTTCTCGGCCACGTACTGCGCCAACTGCATCGCCGCCGTGCCCGCCCCGGCGAGTTGCTCCTGGCTGACCAGCCCCTCGAGGAGTTGGGTACTGGCGTAACCCCATTCGGCCAATTGCTCGGCGTCCTCGTCGGGCACCCCGAGCAGGCGGCACACCACCAGCATGGGTAGCCGGTTGGCGATCGCCGACATCCATTCGATGTGACCGTCGCGCACCTGGTCGTCCCACAGCCGCTCGGTCGCGGCGGTCACGAAGGCCTCGAGGGTGTGGATCCGCTTGGCCGCCAACTGCGGAACCAGCTTCCTGCGATGCAGCGCATGGTCGGGGTCGTCGGCGATGGCCAGTACCTGGGAGGGACCGCCGAGGTCGTCCATCGGGAACGTGCCGACGGTGCCGTCGGACTGATACACCATGGTCCCGGTCAGATTGGACGAGAAATCCTGCGGGCGGGCCACCGCGTCGGCGACCGCGTCCCAACCACAGACTGCGTAGAAGCCGGAGTCGCCGACCCGGTGGACAGGCGCGGTGGCCAGCATCCGGGCATACAGCGGATAGGGGTCCTG
>Ga0207914_100281_pt1 | contig 23222 bp, 16 predicted proteins | sample DeeseametaMP2497_FD_184171 | JGI IMG/M metagenome (GOLD analysis project Ga0207914, IMG submission 184171) | Marine microbial communities from East of Antigua and Barbuda, Atlantic Ocean - MP2497 (SPAdes) | ecosystem: Environmental > Aquatic > Marine > Oceanic | place: East of Antigua and... | reverse complement strand
CGTGGCTACTACGACATCCTCTACAAAGAGCCCGATCGCGAAGCCGTGGAAGACATGGAGAGCTACTTCCCGGAAGACGTTCGCCCCAATCTGCTCGGTCCCCAAGAGGTCGTCCTGGGCGGAGTGGCCGGCGGCGAGTCCGACGAGCTGCTGGGAGCGGCGGGCGACCTCGGCTCCGAGGAACTTTTCGGAGGGGTGGCGGACAACTACGATTCCGACGACCTGTTCTCCGGATCGGCCGGGGCCACTCAGAAGCTCAATATCGACGACATGTTTCTCGGGGCTACCACGACCAACGAAGAGAGCCCTCAGGAGAAACCACCGGAAAAGAAAGACACGAAAGCAGCGGGAGCCGAAGCGCCGTCAGCCGGCGCGGTGATGGCTTCGGCCGCAGCCGACATCAAGAAACGGCGCAAAAAGAAGAGCAAGAAGCAAGAACTCGGCTCGGCGGTACTGGAACTCTATAAGAAAGAGCGATTGGAGAAAGCGCGACGACGCGCCGAAGCGCGGGCCCGGAAGGCCGAATCGGAGCCGACTCAGCTCAACTACAATTTGCAATACCGCGGGCTCAAGAATTCGAAGCAACTCGGTGGACGAGGACACTTCGGCTTGATAGAGCTCAGCAACGTAGGCGGCGGCGAGCTGAAAGGGACGGTGGAGCCCGCCCACCCTTGCGTGCGTGTCCAGCCGACCCGTTTCGAGGGCAACCAGGTCAGAGTTACTTATCAGGTGGATCCCGCCGACATGCCTTCGACCGGCCGCGTCGGTCTGACCATAAATACTCAAGACCAGCGTGTCGAGCTGAGATTGGACAGATTGGTTCCGACCTCGTGGTTTAGCGAACGAAATTTGATGGAAGCGATAGGCCTGATGGTTGTGCCCAGCTGTGTCTATGGTTTCTGGCTCACCATCCTCATGGGCGCCTTGATCGGGCCCTCGGTGGCAAAATCGATTCAAATGTTTGGAATGAATCCCGAACTCGGGAAGCTCCCCTGGGTCCCCCATCTTCAGCTCTGGTCGTTTGCCGTGTTGGCGATTCTACCGGGCGCGTCGGCGATCCCAGGATTGATTAAGTCACTTTTCGCGCGTCTGGACTACACCGTCCAGGAGGAGATACGCTGGTATCTGCCGGCCCTGATGATGCTTCCGACCCTGGTTTTCTTAGCCGTCATGTACGGAACCAGTTTATGGGTCTTCAAGGTGCCGCCGGCACGTCTCCCTCCACTGGGCTCTCGTTTGGTCTTGACCGTCTTGACCTTCGGTCTGAACCTTTTGGCGACCTCACTTTTCAGCTTGCAGACCACCATGTGGTGGGAAGATCGTTCCGACAGCATGGGAGCAAAACGAACCTTCATCGGGTTTTGGGCGACCACCATCATCCTGGGCGTCGTGCTCACCTTCTTTATGTGGTAGCGCCGGCCGGCCGGATCTGATTCGGAAGAGGTGACCCAAACCTCTCTGCGAAGGCAGTCGGCAATGAGCCAAAAAAGTACCAAGTTTGATGAGTTCGCCTCGCTTTTCCGGTCGGTCGTGCGACCCCATCTCGAGGTTGAGCCGCTACCTCTCAATAAGCTTCTGATTGTCCTCGACGTGCATTCCGATGACGAAAAGCATAACGGAATTTGCAACGTCGCCGAGTCCATGCTGGACCACTTCAAGCCGGAGATAAAGCTCTTTGCCCCCGTGGCGGTCGCCGAAGATCTGACGGTCGCCGAACAGCGGCTGAAGGCCCTGGCCGACCGGCTTTTGCAGGGGAAGGATGTCCAGTTGGCCACCGAAGCTCGTCGTTGTACGATGGCCCGCGCGATTCTAGACGAGGCCGACTCTTTCGGAGCGGATTTCCTCGTGTTGCCGAGTCTATTCGGGGAGCGAGACCGCGAGCTTGAAGGCTACACTCTCGGCTCGGTGGTGGACATGGTCCTCTCGAATAGCGCGCGACCTATTTTGCTGATCGAGGGTGACGTCCCGGAAGCCGACCTTTTGTGGACCGACATCTTGCTTTTTATCGAGGAGGTCGGGACAGCCGAACCCTGTCTTGCCGCTACCCGCACATTGGCTGGTAAGGCAGCCGAAGCGCGAATGCTCCACGTGATCGACTCCCACATGCTGACCATCGTGGAACGTGCCTTCCGAGTGGCTACGGAGTTGGAGACGACGGTGGCCACCGAAGCTCTCACTTCGGCTCTGAAGAAGGATATGGAACATTTCCTATCCGGAGCCAAGGAGTTGCTGGACCGCACCGGTCACAGCTCCAGCTTTGAAATTCGGGTTGGCGACCCGGTAGAGACTACCAGAAGGTTTATTCAGGACCACGGTCCTCATCTGGTGGTTTGCAACTCGGTGGCGCCGGACGAGCGGCTGGTAGACTCCGTGGCTTACAATCTGGCGGCCTATCTTCGGGAGGTACCTCTTCTACTCGTATGAATTCTGCAAACCTAGATACAGACAAATCCTACTGGACCGCCCAGCTGAAGAGGCTGGCTGTCCTGCTGGCCATTCTTTGGTGCATTGCCGGGCTCAGCACCACCTCGGCCCAGCCTCCCGAACTTCCGGCTACTCAGGAGCAGGTGCTGCTGGCCCAGGAAGGTGTTCCGGCACCTTCGGCCACCCCTGTCGACTACGAGCATCCGCAGGCCGAGGTCCATGAATCCGAACACGAGGACCCGCTCGAGGACTATCGGGGAGAGAAGAAGTCGAACACGAACTCAAAGATATTCTTCGGCATCTTGCTGGCGCTGATCATCGGCATCATGTCGGCCGAAGTGGTGGACAAGTCGATCGTGACCTTGATCGGAGCTATCACTTGTTTGGCTTTCGCCTACTCGCCCCTCTTCGAGCTCCTACGTCACGATGCAGGGGGACACGGCCATCCTCCCTTTTACGCTTACGTGGTGGACTGGTCCACCATCGGGGTGATTATCGGCACATCGATCTTCGTGGAAATTGCGTCACGGTCCGGGATCTTTACCTGGTCGGCGCTTAAGCTGACCAAAATGTCGAAGGGCGATCCCTATAGACTGCTGATCTTGTACTCCGTATTGACCGTTCTTTTCTCGGCTTTTCTGAACAACGTGACCGCCATGATCATTGTCGGTTCGCTCACGGTCGTTTCTTGCCAGCGGTTGGAGCTCAAAGTTCTCCCGTACCTATTTATCGAGGGGTTGCTGACGAACGTGGGTGGCCTTCTCACTCTTATCTCCAGCATTCCCAATATCATCGTGGGTAATACCGCGGGGATTTCGTTTGCCTGGTTCTTCGTGATCGCCTCTCCCTACGTCGTGCTGGCGACCTGGGCCACCGTTATGATGGCTAAGCGCAAGTTCGACACTATCGAGAAGCTGGACGACGAGGCGGCCATCAAAGAGGCTGAAGAGCGAGTTCAAGAGTTCGATGAAAACGAAGTGGTGACCGATCGGAAGTTCTTCGTCATCGCCTGGTTGGGAATGGTCGCCGTTATTCTGGGCTTCGCTCTCCAAAGCTACCTGCCGGTTCTATCCGACATGGGTTTGGAAGCTGTGGCTCTCGGCGCGGCGGCGCTCTTTTTATTGCTGTTCGCACCTCACAAGGTGGAAGAAGCGCTCAATACGGTGGAGTGGTCGCTGGTGGTCTTTTTCGCCTCCCTCTTTGTGATCATCGGGGTGATGGAGTTGGCCGGTGTCTTGGAGGCAATCGGAGACGGCTTGGGGATTCTCCTGGGTCTCGGAGGAATGCTGGCCACCACCGCGGTGACCTGGTCGGCCGCCCTGGCGAGCGCCGTCACGGACAATATCCCGCTGGCCGTGGTCCTGGCCAAGATTCTTTCCCTCAAAGGAGCTGAAAGCGCCTCAGCCTACTGGTGGGCCGTCATCTTCGGGGCCAACCTCGGCGGCAATATCACGCCGATCGGCTCGGCCTCCACGGTGGTTGCCATGACGGTTATCAAGAAACAGAACGTCGAGCTCTCTTTTTTAGGTTTTGTGAAGATGGCGCTTCCGTTCGCTATCGTTCAACTCATCCTCGCTACCATCTATCTGGCCGCTCTGAGCGGACTCGGGTTGGTGGTCAGCGGACTTACCGCTTAGACCCATTGCCTAGAAGCCGATCCGGATTGGTTTCTAGCACTTGTCTTTGCTCGGCTGCAATGCTATGATGCAGCCTCTTGGGACGGGCCGTAGCCTGTCCCAACACTCTTCTCACTCGCTCTACCCGAGCGAGTCGAAGCCCGAGGGAAGGTAAACAAAATGAGAAATTACGAATGTACCTACATTCTGGACACCCGTATCGGAGACGACGCCACCACCGCCATCATGGAGCGGTTTGCAGCGGTCGTCAACGACAGCGAAGGTGAAGTTCGCCAGGTCAAACCGTGGGGTAAACGCCGGTTTGCTTATGACCTGAAAGGCCGACGCGAAGGCGTTTACGTCACCATGCAGTTCGCGGCCGAGCCTGACACCATGGCGGAACTACGCCGTCAAATGTCACTCTCCGACGATGTCATTCGTTCTCTGTTCTTGACCAGCAACTAGTCTGAGTAGAAAATAGGATGAACCAAATTTAACTTCGTGTTCTGAAGTAGATTTGACTTCTGCATAGAAGGACCGGAACGCCCCAAAATACTGGGGCGTTCGTTCTTTTTTCGGGCCTCTCATAAGGTAAGCCCTGGAACGAAATTCGAATGAATATGTTTAAAATTGTGAAAATTTGTCAAAGCGAATCAAGGAGCTTCTTCACACTCTCAGAATCGCGTTATAAGGCAAGCAGCGAAATGAGGTTTAGATCGTGGCATCATTAAATAAGATTATCCTGGTCGGCCGCTTAACGGCCGACCCCGAACTCCGGTACACTCCCAGCGGAGCTCCCGTAGCTAACTTTACCCTGGCGGTAGACCGCAAATTCAGTAAGAACGACGAGACCGACTTTATCCCTGTCGTGGCTTGGCGCCGTTTGGCCGAAATCTGTAACGAGTTTCTCCACAAGGGCAAACTCATTGCAGTGGAGGGACGGCTTCAGACCCGTAGCTATGAAGACAAGGAAGGGCAGCGTCGAAAAGCGTTCGAAGTTGTGGCCGACGATATGCAGATGCTGGACCGTGGACCGGGCGCCGGAAGCGGTGGCGGTGGCGGTGCTCCCGCCGGTCGACGGCAAGCTCCGGCCGGTGTCGCGTCCGGCGGAGGCGGCGGTTACGACAGCCACTCCGGAGCGGGCTTCCCACCAGCCGATGAGAACCTCGGCATCGACGACATACCGTTCTAGGAGACAGCTATGAAAGTGATTCTGTTGGCCGATGTGAAGTCGGTGGGCAAAAAGGGCGAAGTGGTGACCGTGGCCGATGGCTACGGACAAAACTTTCTCATCCCCAGACGGCTGGCCTCTCCAGCCACTGAGGGAGCCGTCAATAAGCGCAAGAAAGAGCTGGCGGAACAGTCTTCCAAAAAGCAGCGCGAGGTGGATGCCGCTAAAGAGCTAGCGGAGCAGCTCGGTGCCAAGTCCTTGACGCTGAAAGTGAAGGTCGGGGATGGTGGGAAACTGTTTGGTTCCGTCACCTCGTCCGATATTGCGAAAGCGGTCAAGTCTAAGTTCGGACACTCCGTGGACAAGAAAAAGATCGATTTGCCGAAGCCCATTCGTGAGCTCGGAGAGCACGAGGTGAAGGTCCGTATCTACAAAGGAGTGCAGGCCAACCTTAAAGTCTCCGTCGTGGCCGAAGACTAAGTCACCGAAGGAGAGCCTGGTTGCTTCAAGAGGACATTCTCACGCTCGAAGAGACCGTCGAGCTTCCCTCTCCCGAGCTTGAGCGTCAAGCTCGGGTTCTGTTGGGATTTTTGTCCAATCTGTGGGGGCCCGATCAGCTTGTTCTGCGTGCAGGCAAGTTGGAGGCCCTCACTCTTTTGCGTTCCGACCGGCTGACCGATCGACTGGTTGCTTTGCAGCGACTGGTCTACGAAGACCCGACCATCGAAGCCGATGAGGGGACTGAGTCGGAAGACCTTCTGTTGGATCTGGAAGACCAGATCGCCGATCTGGTGGCGATGCGCACGGTCGAGGAGAGTCTCGACCGTAAGATCGCCAACAAAATGGAGGAGCGCCACCGGGACTACCTCAAAGATCTTCGCCGGGAGGCGCTGCAGGAGGACATCGGTCCGGAGAACTCCACCACTCAGCGCAAGCTCGAAGAGTTAGAAGCTCTGCATAAGCGGGGGTTGGATACGACGGCCCTTCGCCTGATGCGTCCGGAAGTTCTGGAGCAGGTGATCGGCCAGGAAGAGGCCGTGGAGAGTCTCTTTTCTAAGCTAGGCACACCCTACCCCCAACACGTCATTCTCTACGGACCTCCGGGAGTCGGGAAAACAACCGTGGCTCGACTCATCCTCGGCGAGGTTCGGAATCTCGAGCACACTCCGTTCAGATCGGAAGCTCCATTCGTGGAGGTGGACGCCACGGTGGTTCGCTGGGATCCCCGGGAGATTACAAATCCGCTCCTGGGGAGTGTCCACGACCCGATCTATCAGGGCTCAAAGAAAGACCTCGGTGATGAGGGCATTCCTGAGCCCAAGGTGGGATTGGTCACCAAAGCTCACGGGGGAATTCTCTTCATCGATGAGATCGGTGAGTTGGATCCGATTCTTCAGAACAAACTGCTCAAGGTGTTGGAAGACAAGAGGATTGTTTTCGAGTCCTCATACTTTGATGAGGACAACCCTCGGGTGCCCGAATACATCAAGCGTCTTTTCACTGAAGGGGCGCCTGCGGACTTTATCCTGGTCGGGGCGACGACTCGGGCGCCCGAGGACATTAACCCCGCCATCCGATCTCGTTGCGCGGAAGTCTATTTCAACCCTCTGACGCCCGACCAAACCGAAGAGATCGTCAGTCAGGCCGCCGAAAGACTCGGCGTCTCGGTGAAGCCCGAAGTGCCCGCCCTCATCGCGCGCTACACCTCGGAAGGTCGGAAAGCGGTGCGCACACTCGCGGATTCCTATGGCCGTGCCTACTACCGTCGAAACCGCGGAAAGAAAGGTAAGCCCTCTAAAAAAGTCGTCATCTCGGAACAAGACGTACGAGCGGTGCTGAGAGCGAGTCGACAGAAAGCTCCGTACCACACCAGGGCCAACTCGGAGTTTGAAATCGGGGCTGTCCTGGGTCTCGGCGTGAAAGGGTTTCTCGGGTCGCCGATCGCGGTGGAGGCAGCGGTCTTTCCCTGCGCTGTGAAAGGGAAGGGCAGTCATCGATTCAACAAGGCGGCCGGTGACATGGCTCACGATTCATTCTTCAACGCCACCTCCGTTATTCGTCGAGTACTGGGAGATAATCTCGGAGACTACGACGTCCACGTCAACGTGGTGGGCGGGGGTAATGTCGACGGCCCGAGTGCGGGTATCGCGCTGGTGACAGCCATCGCTTCCTCTCTGCGTGAGCGACCTGTGCCTCAAGATATCGCCATGACAGGCGAGTTGAGTCTGCATGGAAAGGTCAAGCCGGTCGGCGGTGTGGTCGAGAAAATCCACGGGGCGCAGCAAGCAGGGGTGAAGAGAGTTTTCATCCCCGCTGAGAACGCGCCGGAAGTGGACGGACTTTTCCCCGAGGTCGACGTCATCCCGGTGGCCACCATCGAAGATGCCTTCCAGAAGCTTTGGGGAGATTTCGTTTAAACATTTATGCAAGGCTACGGAGGCGTCGATCTCGCGGATCGAGGAGCCCAGGAAATAAATCGCTTACACATACCGCCTCACAACATTGAGGCGGAGCAAGCCTGCCTTGGGGCCTGTCTGATCGATGCCGAAGCGCTCGACCGAATCTCGGAAGTTCTCGCCGGACCGGACGATTTCTACCGCGAGGCTCACTCTGAGATTTTCAAGTCCATGCTGGCTCTGGCCGAGGGCAACTCTAACATCGACCTGATCACAGTCTGCGATCAGCTTCGCGACCTGAACAAACTCGAGCAGGTGGGCGGTCCGACCTATCTGGATTCGATGGTGACCGTGGTCGGCAGCTCCGCTCACGCCACTTCCTACGCCAAAATTGTGGCCGAGACCGCCACCGAGCGTCGACTGCAGCAAGCGGGCCAGCAGATTCAGCGGCTGGCGGGGGAGGGCGAGTTGGCCGTGGCCGACAAGGTCGACCAGGCGGAAGAACTCGTCTTTTCCGTTGCCGACACTCGGAAATCCCAGCAACTTTTGCACGTGAAGCCGATTCTCGAAACGACCTTCGACGAGCTTTACGAGAGGTATCAACAGAAGGAAGAGATCACGGGTATCGCCACCGGCTTTCGAGAGCTCGATGCCATGACCGCCGGTTTTCAGAAGTCGAACCTGATCATTCTAGCCGCCCGGCCTTCCATGGGTAAGACCGCGTTCGTTCTCTCCATGGCACAGAACATCGTCCTGAATAAGAAGCGTCCCGCCACCGTGGCGATGTTTAGCTTGGAGATGGCGGCGACCGAACTGGTCCAGCGAGTACTCTGCTCGACGGCTCGCGTCAACGCTCAGGATGTGCGGACGGGGAGAATGCGAGAAGAGGACTGGCAGGCCATCACCCGGGCTATGAATCAGCTGAACGAAGCCCCTCTCTACATCGACGACACGGCCGCTATCACCCCGTTGGAAATGAAAGCGAAGTGCCGTCGCCTGCAAAAACGGCACGGTTTGGATATGGTGATCATCGACTATCTCCAGTTGATGAAAGGCGGGACGAAGATCGAAAACCGGGCTCAGGAGATCTCGATGATCAGTCGACAATTGAAGATGTTGGCCAAGGAGTTGAAGATTCCCGTGGTCGCCCTCAGTCAGGTCGGTCGAGGCGTGGAACAACGCCAGGACAAGCGTCCCGGTCTATCGGACCTGCGTGAGTCCGGAGCGATCGAGCAAGACGCCGACGTGGTGGCGTTTATCTATCGAGATGAGTATTACCATCCTCAGACCGAAGACATCGGTATCGCCGAGGTGATTATCGGTAAGCAACGGAGCGGTCCGGTGGGCGCCGTAAGACTCTCCTTCGTGAAGCGTTTCGCCGCCTTCGAAAACTTGGAAGAAGACCGGGAAGCTCCGCCCCCCGCTTCTCGTATCCGACCGCCCGACGACGGTTTTGAAGTGTTGGACGATATCGAAGACTTTCCGCTGTAAGAAGTCGCGCGCCAGGTTAGCAAGCTCATGTTTAGATTGGGTATCTCGCTGGGAAGGTGTTTTCTAAAGTATCTTCAAGATTGAAAAACATTCTACACCGAGGCGAGTTATACCAACCGATGAGATTAGCCCAATACCTGTTGATCACCCTGGTTCTTCTGTGCGGCTCAGCGCTGGCGCAAGAACCGATGGACGTCAACATCGTCATAAACAACCAAGCTCTTAGCAAGGAGCCGCCACCGCTCAAAGTAGCCGGCCAGGTGATGTTGCCGCTCAGAAGCGTATTCAACGCTCTCGGGGCTGAAGTACGCTACGAGAATAAAGTTATAACGGCAACTCGTGGCAGCAAACAAGTGGTCATGAGTCCCGACGTGAAAAAAGCGGTCATCGACGGTCAGGAAATCGAGATGGCGGTACCCCCGATGATCTTCGACGGTTCGACTTACGTGCCGCTGCGTTTTGTTGCTCAAGCTCTGGGTGATACGGTAGCTTTCGATACCGCTACCAACACCATCACGGTCGCTCCGGCCGAGGACCCGATCGACGTCCCACCGGACCGAATTTCTATCCTGAAAGACCGCTTGAAACAACTTGTGGTGGGCAACCAGGGCGCGATCCTCAAGGTGCGAGATATCTCGGGCAGTACGGAAGTCTACTATCGAGGACTCGACGACCGGGACACGGCCCCGTACGACGTCGAGGACCACGCCCAGATTCTGCTGGTTACCGAGCTTGGCTCCGATATGACCGGATGGCTGGCCGACTCCATGGAGGCCTTCAAACTGCTACCTAAGCGAGAAGCCATCGCGTTTTTAGGTCTGGTCTACTCTATTCCGAATAGCTCTCCCCAGGACCCGGGGAAACAGGTCGACGACCAGATTGAGGAGTTTTTGATCCAGACCGTCGCGGAAAATCCGGACGTGGTCGTGCGGCGCCAAGCGGTGCTCTCCTTGGCCGTAGGTAAAGATGTGGATCCCGAAGTGGTGGAGGCCGTTCTCGCCCTGTACGAGACGAGCGAAAACCTGTGGGAAACCTTTCCGGTTCAACAGTTCTTCCAGTATCACGCCGAGGAACTACGGACCTGGCCCAACTTCCAGACTATTCGGACCAGGGTCGCGGCCGTCAATTCGCTCTATACCGCCAATATATTGAACTACCTAGACGGAAATTAGTCTGCGTCGGAAGGTAGCTTCTGGTCTTTTCCGTTGACCTTGATGGTCGTAGGAGATTCTCCACCGGATGACTCGACATTGATCGGCTGCGGCCGATACATGTTGAAGCTATCGGGTAGTCTTTGTCGGCCTCTTTCGAAGTACACGGCGTTCACCGTGTAGCCTCGATAGACGCTGTCGTTGATGCTCCTTCGGCCCCACTGAGCCTCGGTGGAGTCCAAGACGGAGAATGAAGTGGCCTCCTTCTTCTTGCCTTTCTGTTTCTCTGTTTTCTGGTCGTCGGCGACGACACCCACGGAGAGAGCGAGAACGAGACCGGCGGCGAGCGCGCTGCAGATGGTTTTCTTCTGGTAGCTCATTGTAAGCGATTCTTTTCCTTTCGTACGTGTTTGGCGTGATTCAAAAGTTGGGCCAGGGTCTCCCCTTGCTCGATAGCATCGGCCAGGGCGTTATGGGGATCGGGATTCTTGCCGAATTCGATTCCGGCTTTCTTCATGAGGTTTCGCAGAGCGTTGCGGTGGCACTGAAACAGCCCCATTCCAAACGACGGAATATCGAAGCAGCTCCAGCCGAGAGGGTTGTCGTCCAGGAAGTACTGGAGGTACCAACCTACATAGGGGGAGTCGAAGGAGGCGGGCCAGGCGGCCGGGGTTACCTTCTTGTATTTTCTCACTAGAGAGTCGAAGAAGTCCGCGAAGTCTTCCATCACGTCACCCGGGTCTCGCCCGTGCTTGTCCAGGTACTCCCGGGTCAGCCCGTGAATGTTTGTAGCGGCTTCCAGTTCTTTGGCGTCCGGCAGATGCTTCATCTCTTCATAAAAAGAGGCGGAGCGGTCTACCCACCAGGTGCCGTCCTTCTTGGATTTCACCACGACCGCGCCGATGGAAACAAGCGAAAATAGGCCCGGGAACGGGCCGGAGGCTTCGACGTCGATACTCAAATAAACCACAGTGCCACCTTCTTCGCCGGATTGACAGTTCTGCCTGTGGGTCAACAAAAGGTTTTTTATGGAGCCGGGAAAAATTCCGCTCCCAGCTAGGAGAGATGAACTTTCTCTCTTATGGACACAGGACGGGCTCACGGGCCCGAAGGAGACTTAGTATATGAAAATTAGTGTGGAGAGAAAAGACTGGACCGAGCACCAACCGGAGTTGGTTGTGCTGGTGGGGGACCCCTATATGGACACCATCGGAGAGGTCCCCGATGCGGTTGCCGAGAGGGTCGCTCGGTTCGGGCAAGGGTTCGCCGATAAGACGCTCAGCCAGGAGATCTACTTCACCGGCACTTGGAACGAGCAGAAGAGCTTCGACTGTGTCTACTACCACACTTCGACGCACCAGGGGTTCACATACCCCGAGACCCTGAAGACGTTCCTCGCCTCGGCTTTGAGAAACGCGGTGAAGACCGGACGAAAGAAGGTGGCGCTGCTCCTCAAGGGGGCGCAAGGCGAAGGGCTGGTTGATCAGTTGGTAGAGGGTGCCCTGGTGGGGACCTGGTCCTTCCGCGAATACAAGAAAGATCAGAGCGACGCATTCGAAGGGGTGGAGCTGATTCTCTGTCTCCCCTCACCGCCGATGACTGTTCCCGAGACTCCTGAAGCGGATTCCGAGGTGGTGGCCGAGGAAGCCTCGTCTACCAAGGCGACGGTGGCTATCAGCGAATCTGACCTGCCCGAAGAGGTGGCAGAAGCCGAGCAGGAAGATTCTTCTTCTGAACAGGCCGACGAAGACGAGTCCACGGAGAGTTCCGAGGAGCCGGCCGCGGAAGAGTCCGATGGGTCGAGCGACACCACCGAAGAAGAGGCTGTTGAAAACTCCGAGTCCGAGGAAGATAAAGCCGACGCCGCGGAAGAACCTGCCGAGCCGGTGCCCGCTCCCGAGGAGAAGGCGGAAGCCGCCCCACCACCCGAGCCTGTGGTGGACGAAGAAGCGTTGGCCGCCCTTTTGTCCGGAGACGAAAGCGCCTTGCAAGTCGGTCGAGCTTTCGCCGACGGAGTCAACATGGCCCGTAATCTTATCGCCACACCAGCCAGCGATTGCACACCGGACTTCTTGGCCAAGACCTGCAAGAAGCTCTCCTCAACCTACGGCTTCAGCTACCAGTCGTTCGGGCCGAAACAGCTTGAGACCCACGGTTACGCCGGGTTGGTCGCCGTCGGTAAGGGTGCGGATAACTCTCCTCGTATGATCGAAATGACCTACTCTCCCGAACAGGAATCGCCCGTCCACCTTGTGCTTCTGGGCAAAGGTGTCACTTTCGATTCCGGCGGTATCAGTATCAAGGGCGCCGACGGCATGCACCTCATGGTCGGTGATATGTCGGGAGCGGCCGCGGTGATCGGCGCTATGGAGGTGCTGGGTCGTCTGAAGCCTGCTATCAAAGTGACTGCCATCGTCGTGTCGGCGGAGAATAAACCCGGCTCCAAAAGCTATCGCCCCGGGGACATTATTCGATACAAAAACGGGACCAGCGTTCACGTGGAAAACACGGATGCCGAAGGTCGTTTGATCTTGGCCGACGGTCTCATCCGAGCGGGAGAACTGGGGGCTACTCATATCGTCGATCTGGCCACCCTCACCGGCGCCTGCGCGCGGGCGCTCGGCCCCTCCTTCACGGGTATTTTGGGGGCCAATCGGAAGCTGGTCAACGCGATCACTCGCGCCGGCGGCAATCACGGGGAGTCCTACTGGCGCCTTCCGATGCCGATCGAATATCAAGATATGCTCAAGTCGGTGCACGCGGATATCAACAATGTCGGTGGTCCTCAAGCGGGTGCGACAACGGCGGCTCTCTTTCTGAAAGAGTTTGTTCCGGCCCGCACTCCCTGGGTGCATCTCGACATCGCCGGTACTTTTTGGAAGAAGAAACCCTGGAAGTACTATTGCGAGGGGCCCAGCGGCACGGGTGTCAAGACCATCGCCGATCTGGCTCTGAGGTGGACGGAACACCTGGGCTAATCCAGCGGTAGAGTGTAGTGGAGACGTACGAGGAAGGGGCAGTCCAACCCGGGCTGGTTTCGCAAAGCGAAGCGGGGATTCATAAAGCCCGTCAGGCTCGCCAATTCCTCAAGAGCGGGGATTGGGAACAAGCCTCGGCTCTCTATCGAGAGCTGACCGAAGAGTTCCCCGAGGACACCGATCTCCGCCGCCACTTTATCCTCAATGCCTTTCGGCATAAAGACTATCAAGAGGTCATCCAACAGAGTCTGGACATGGCCGACTTGTCGCTGATGTATGACGATACGGCGGCCGCACTGGAGAGATACAGCGAGATATTGAGATTGCCCGAACTGGTGGCCGGGGATCACGGACAGGCTGCCGGCGACCAGGTCGCCGAGTTGGTGGAGCCGTTGAAAGCGGATATCTACTTTTCCTACGGGGACCACTATTTGGCCGTACAGAATCCGGAGATGGCGCTCCAGTACTTCGACGTGAGCGAGCGTTTGGCCCCGGGTCGATGGGAGACCCACTGGGGAGTGGGTCAGGCCTATCTGATGTTGGGGGAGAAGAAGAAGGCGATAGAAGCTCTCTATCACAGTGTCAACTCCGCTCCCTCCGACGCGGCTTCGGCTTACGAACTCCTGGGGGAGGTCCTGCTGAGCGAAGGACGGGAGCTTCCGGAGTTGCGGGAGATGTTCTGGAGGGCTTCGGTCATCTTTGAAAACTACGAATGTTATGAAGATGCTCTGAGAATCTCGCTCCGATGGCTGCAACTGGACAATCAGGACCGAGACATGACCGACCGAGCCAGAGAGCTGAATCGTACTATCGCGAGTCTAGGGTAGAGCCTTAGGCCGCGGGAAACAAGAACCGGAGAGCGTGGGGCAGCCGTTTGCTCCAGGCGCGCTCGTTGTGTTCATGGAATCGACCTACCGCGTGGTGCAGATCTTGACCGACCTCAAATCCCAGGCCTTCCAGGATCCCTCGCACGTGATTTGTGTGATGGACACAGTCGTTGGCCATCCCCGAGTCGCCTGAATCGAGATACACCGTCAAAGGGCGTTTGCGCTCGGAGGGGAGTGAGTCGCGGAATCCGGTGAGCCACCAGGAGCCGGACATCGAACCGACCTTTCCAAATTTATGGAAGTATTTCCAGCCGGCGTAGAGACTCATGACGCCACCCAGAGAGGAACCGAGTAGTCCGGTGTGCTCTCTCTGTGGCTTGGTGCGAAAAGCCTGGTCGATATGAGGCTTGAACTCGTTGGCCAGAAAATTGGCGAAACGGTCGGCCTGTCCGCCGTCCTCCGGGGGCACGTAGTCTTGATAACGGGTGCTGCCCGAGTCGATGGCCACCACGATAATCTCGGCCACTTGACCTCGCTTGATCAGGCGATCCAAAGATTCCTTGGCTTGCCAAGAGCCGAAGCCCGAGTTGTCAAAAATGTTTTGTCCGTCCAGCATATAGAGCACCGGGTAACGGCGGGCGTGATGCTGGCGATACCCTCTGGGAAGGTAGACCCGGTAGTTGATATCGCGGCTCAACTGATAGGAAAAAAACGAGGGCAACCGGTGGGGATCGTAGGCCTTTTCAGAGGGTGCCACTTTCATCCCGATCGGCCGGGGCTGATAGTTGTAAACTTCTCCATCGCAGACGTAGGTGAGAGTCCAATCCGACTCATAGTATCGTCTGCGGGGGTCGCGTCCGCGCTGGTCGCTGAAGAAAAACTGAAGCTTGGTTCCTTCCGGCACGTTCAGGTCCACCTGCCACAGCCACTCCCCCGGTACGCGACCGGGTTGTACCCGACGCATCGCTAGCTTGTAGAACGGTCCCGCACCCGCTCGGTAGGAAAACTCGGGCTGTTCAAACCCGCTGAAGTATTTGATAGTTCTGTCCATCGGTAGTTTCCTGATTCTAAACTACCAGAGTTTCATGAAAAGACGCTTAAACGGAATGTAAACTCACCGGTCAGTTGATAACTTCCGGTCCTCAGGGTGCCGTGTCGACTTCGACTTCCAGGTTTTCTTGGAGAGCATCGCTAGGGGTCAGGACGACTTGATCTCCCTCTTGAAGGGCGCTTCCGAGAATCTCCCAAAGTTCGTCCCCCTTGGTGCCGACTTCGACCACTTTCTTCTCCAGCGTACCGGAAGCGGTCACTCTCCAGACGAAGTAGCTCTGCTTGTCTCGAACAAAGCAAGATTGAGGAAGGGTGAGAGCTGTCTTCTGTTCCACCAAAAAGCGGGCCCACAACTCGTAACCGGAGCCGAGGTCTTCGGGCGGGTCCAACAGACTTATCAGCACCTTGACCCTTTGCTGCTCGACTCCCAGGCTGGAGCGCTTGGTGAATCCCTGAGGCTCCTTCAGTCGGACTTCGCCCTTCAACGTTTCCGAATAGGCCGCACCGGCATCGAGAAAGACCGGGGTCCCCCGACTGATCCGAAGCGCATCCTGGCTCAAGACGTCACACTGAACTTCCAGGTCCTGCAGGCGTCCCAGGGTCAGCAGTGGGCTGCCCGCCGGAAGTTCTTTCGGTCCACGTTCGGCACGGGACAGCACCTGACCGTCGATTGGAGAGAGAATGGCGCTCTTGCTGAGGTTGTACTGAGCTTGCTCTTCACGGACTCGAGCCTCGTTGATGGTGGCGCTCTGGCCTCTGGCTTCTTCCAGCTTTCTCTGCAGCGCGGCTTGAGCAGACGATACCGCGGCTCGAGCTTGTCCCAGCTCCTGGGCGATGGCGCTTCGCTCACTCTCTCTGGCCGACAGGTTGGCCCGCGCTTCGTCGACGGCCAGAGTGGCTCGCTCGGATTCCTGGGAAGCGAGCGCCCCACCCTTGACCAGGTTGTCGACTCGACGCTGCTCTCGGAGGGCATTGTCTAAAGCGGTCTTGGCCGCTCCCACCAGGGGATCCATCTGCCGAGAGCGAGCCTGAACGGTTTGCACCGCCCGTTGAGCCCTGGAAACCTCGGCTTCTTCCACGCTGGTGTCAAAACCTAACTCTTGCCGAGTTTTGGTCACTTCGACCGCGGCCTGTCGCGCTTCCACTTCCTGGCGAGCGGGCACCTGGTCGATCCGAACCAGAGATTCTCCCTTCGTCACCCGGTCGCCGACCTCCAGGTCGATACGCTCGATCCGACCGTTGACCGGCATGGAGACGGGGTAGTCGCGACGTAGGACGGTTTCGGCTCGTTCGGTAAAGCTAACCTCCAGCCGGTGGGTCTCGGCCTTCGTGGTGGTGACCGAGAGTTTTTCCGAGCATCCGCCCAAAGACCAGAGTAGCAACAGGGCTAGAAGTGCGGAACGTAAGTCTACAAGCCGTTGAATTCTCACTTCTCTAATGCGCTGTGTGGGCACAAGACAAGCTATGACCGAGACGCGGGATAACCTTCTCACTCTCTTATCTTCAACACGTCGAGCCAGTTGAGTTTCTTGACAAACATACCCAGAGCCAACTGGGACATCGCGAGAAAAACCATCATCACCAGAGTCGCGAAGGCGAAGTTTCCCACTTCCATCACAAAGGGAAAACGGAATATCTCGGTATCGTAGGCCCGAGATACCAAATAGGTCAAGCCCGCACCGCCCGCCCATCCGACCGTCACTCCGAGACTATTGAGAAGAAGACTCTCTCCACTGAAAATCGAGGTGACGGCTAGCGGAGTATAGCCAAGTACTCTCAGGGTCCCGACTTCTCGCTCCCGCTCCGAGAGGGCCACCAGGGCTGTGTTGAGCACCGCACCGAAAGCCAGACATCCGGAGAAGACGACGATCACCCCGAGCATGGTACCCAGGTTTTGTTGTAACGTCTGCTCCATCTGTTCGAGGGAGTCGCTGCGCCAGGTCACGTTGAGCACTTCCGGTCGTCTTCGCAGTTCTCTCACCAGGGCATCTCGCTGGGACAGATCGACCGTCAACAAGATCTTGTTGGTGACCACCGATTCACCGATCATCCGAGACAGTTCACTGGACGGAAGATAGGCGCCCAAGCCCAAGGATGTATCCACCAAGCCGGCCACGGGTACTTGGACCGTTCGGCGGGTGCCGCTCCTCAGCTCGACCTCTACTTTCGAACCCTTCTCGACCTGTAAAACTTCACCCAGTTTCCTAGCGAGATAAAGGCCACCGTCGGAGCTATCGAAGCCTTGAGCGATCTGAGGGCTGAGCCGCAGAGGGTTTTCCAACTCCGGTTCGGGAGCCAGACCGGAGAGCAGCACCTCGCGCTCCGTGCCGCTCCCGTTCAAAGCCGTGAGACGCGCCGGGCTGTTCAAATGACACTCGACTCTTTCGACTCCCGGCATCAATTGAAACTCCCGGGTGACCGAGATCGTGTCTCTCGGTTCTCTCAGGAGGACGGTGACGTCTTGCTTTTGCGCCGTCCGAAACTCTCGGTCGATAAGAACACGGATAGCGCTACCCATGGCGAGCGACTCCACCATGATCGTGGTCGCTATGAAAGAGGAGCCGAAAGTCACAAAACTACGAAACGGGTTCCGAAAGATAGCTCTCAAGATGAGCTTCCATGAAAACGGCAGCGGCCTCCAAAAGAAAGCGAGCGGACCCCGCTCCAGAAGGATGCGCCCGCCTTTCTCGGGCGGCGGCGGACGCATAGCGACAGCCGGGGAGAGGCGGGTGGCCGAACGCACCCCGAAGCCAGTTCCAAGAATCGCGAAAGCCAGCGAGAGACCCACCGAGACTCCGATGAGTTCGGGATAGAATCCGGGCTCTTCAATGGGAAGCTCATAAACGCTTCGATAGAGGTCCAGGAGACCTCGTTGAAGCCAGAGCCCCAAAGCCGAGCCGAAGGTCGCTCCAAAAAGACCTACCGCGATTCCGAAGCCGAGGTAGTGGAAGGTGATGGCGGCACTCGGATACCCCAGCGCTTTCAATGTTCCGACGACCGTGCGTTGGCCGGCTACCAGTCGACCGATGACCACGTTGAGGACGACTGCCACGATAAAGAGACAGAGAGTCGGCATGACCGAAGCGCTCACTTTCAGTCCCACGATGTCGCTTTCTAGAAACTGGACGCTCAGGAACTGGGATTGGGGACTGGCGCTGAGGACGCCGTAGGTCGAGAGCTCTCGCTCCAGACGATCGAGGACGATCTTCTCCTTCTCCGGTGAACCTCGAACATCTTCGGCGAAGCGGCCCATGATCAGGTTGTAAGAGTTCTCGAGTTCGCCCGCTTGTTGGAGCTGCCTCAACGGCAGGAAGAGAACCGCGGTACGCAACGGGTCGGGAGCGAGACCGCCGCCTGGAGCCAAAACATAGACCCATTCCGGTGACTGCACTCCGCCCACCACACGGATCCGTTCTTCCTGGCCCAACAGTGTGATGGAAAGGGGGCTTCCGGGGCGGAGTTCGTGCTTGTCGTAAAAAGCTGAGGAGGCGTAGGCGTCATCCGTTTCCAATTCTTGGATTCGACCTCCGGAAAGGGGAAGCAGGCGGTTGAAAAACTTGCCCCCTCGGGGCACTCCGACGAGAGTGGTTTGGACGGGGTCTAGAAATCCCGGAACCTCCGTTCGTCCCTCCAGTTGCACGCCTCCCTCCAGGCGACCCACTCCGGGGACTTCGGAAAGCCTGGCCAGGACGTTCTCCGGAGCGGCCTTGAGCTGGATGTGAAAATCGGCCAGGTTGTACTGGGCGTAGAATCGATCTCTCGAATCCCGAAGGTCGTAATAGACTCCGTACATACTGACTAGAAACGAGACGCCGATCGTACAGACGAAGGAAAGAGCGCCAAGAGAGCCTTTGCGAAGCCACAGATCGCGAAGCAGTTTCTTCAGGAGTTGACGATTCAAGAGCCGGGTACCGTGGTGCTCTCGATTTTCCCGTCTCGCAATTCGATCACCCGATCGGCTATTCTCATGGACTCGGGGTTGTGGGTGATCATGATGACGGTCTTTCCGTATTTGGTGTGCACCCGAGTAAGAAGGTTGAGCACCTGTTCGCCCGTTTCCGAGTCGAGGTTTCCGGTGGGCTCGTCGCAGAGAAGAAGCTCCGGGTTCGAGGCCAGTGCACGGGCGATCGCCACCCTTTGCTGTTGTCCGCCGGAAAGTTGGGAGGGAAAATGATCACCCCTCTGGCCCAAGCCGACCACCTCCAGCGAACTTTTCGCGTTGAACGGTCCGGGCCTGTCGTTGAGAGCGGTGGCCACCTGCACATTCTCGAGAGCGGTGAGAGTGGGGATCAGATTGAAAAACTGAAAAACGAAGCCCACGTAGGTGCGTCTGAACCTGGTCAGTTGAGAGTCGCTCGCTTTGTCGAGAGAGAGCGTTTTACTCTTCTCATCGTGGTAGGTGACCTTTCCCTTGGTCGGCCGGTCCATGCCACCGATGATATTCAGAAGGGTACTCTTTCCCGAACCGGACTGCCCGAGTACCATCAGCAGTTCTCCCCGATAGACCTGAAGATCCACCTCGTCGAGAGCCCTCACTTCCAACTCGCCCATCGGGTAGATTTTCGACACATTTTCCAGGGTCAGTATCGGTGTCATGCGCGGCTGGCTTTCTACCCGCCGGTGTTGCAGGCCTTGGAGAAAGACCAGGGAAGGCCCTGGCCTATGAAAAGATTTGTCTTGATCGACGGCAGCAATATGTTGTTCCGCGCTTACTATGCCATCCCGGCGCACCTCAGCACGTCCTCCGGTCAGCCGACCAACGCCGTGTTCGGCTTCGTCACCATGCTCAACAAGCTTTTGGAGCGGAAGAAGCCGGACTATGCGGCCGTCATTTTCGACCCGGCCGGGGGCTCGTTTCGCAACCGAGAAAGCTCCGACTACAAAGCGAACCGAGCGCAGATGCCCGGCGATCTCGCCAGTCAGCTGCCCCTGATCGATCAGGTGGTGGAAGCCTTCCGAATCCCGGTCCTTCGGGTCACCGATTTTGAGGCCGACGACGTGATCGCTACTCTGGCAAAACAGGTGGAGGAGCGAGGCGAGCAAGTCTTGATCGTGAGTTCGGACAAAGACTTTTCGCAGCTACTCAACGACCGTGTGAGCATGCTCGACGGGATGCGGGACCTCACCTACACACCGGAATTGGTCAAAAAGAAGTTCGGAGTCAGTCCGGAGAAATTTGTCGACTTCCAGGCTCTGTGCGGGGATAAGATCGACAACATCCCCGGTGTGCCCGGTATCGGCAAGAAGACCGCTTCCAAGCTTCTCGACGAGTACGGCGATCTGGAGACGATACTGGACTCCACCGACAAGATCGGTGGTAGCGTTGCCAAGAAGCTCGAAGAGCATCGAGACGACGCCTTGCTGAGCCGAAAACTAGCTCGTCTGGATACTTCGGTCGAACACGGCCTGGACCTCGGAACCTTCACTTTTGTACCTCCTGACGACGACGCTCTGAACGGCCTTTTTCGAGAACTCGAGTTCTTCAGTCTGCTGAAGTCGACCGGCGATTCACAAGTGGCGCAGAGTACCAAGGATGGACTGACTGTCTTGAAGCCGGACCAACCTCTGCCCGATCCATTGAAGTCCAAGAGCCTGGCCGTGGTGCCTGTGGGCACGTCGATCCGCCATCTCTTCGACACGGCGGGGGTAGCCTTTCTGGATATCGAGACAGGCGAAACGACCTATCTACCGATCAAGAGCGGTGACTCTTTGCGGGTCTTCTTCGAGGGCTTCACAGGTCAGCTCGTGGCTCACGATGTTCGAGAGTTCTACCGCTGGTGTCTTCATCACGGTTTGAAACCGCCCGCGGAGGCGTTCGACACTCAAACCTCTTCCTATCTCATCGACCCGGCCAAGGGCATGCCGCACGATCTGGCCAAGCTGGTCAAGATCCATCTCCATCGGGTTCTAAAGACCGAGGACGACCTTTTAGGCAAGGGTAAATCTCGCAAGAGCTACTCCGAAGTGGACGCGAACGAGATAGCCGAGTACGGTGCTCATCTCGCGCGGGCCATCGCCGACCTGCACTCGATCTTCACAGACGGTCTCAAGGAAGCCGGTTTGGTATCGTTGGCCGCCGACGAGGTACGACTCAGCCTGGTGCTGGCGGGGATGGAAAGAGCCGGCATCGTGGTGAACAAACCCGGTCTGGAGCTACTCTCGGAAGAGTTCCGAAACGAACTGAGCCAGTTGGAGCAGAAAATCTTTGCTATCGCCGGTCACGAGTTCAACATCGGCAGTCCGAAACAGCTCGCCACCGTCCTCTTCGAGGAGATGGGCCTTCCCATCATCAAACGGACCAAGACCGGATACAGCACCAACGCCGAGGTTTTGGAGCGGTTGGCCCAGGACCACGAAATCGCGCGTCTCCTTCTGGAGTATCGAAAGTTCGAGAAGCTCATCACCACCTATGTCGACGTTTTGCTGAGAGAGGTCGATGAGGAGGATGGCAGAGTCCACTGTCAGTTCAACCAGACAGCCAGCACCACGGGAAGACTCATCACCTCCGACCCGGACTTGCAAAGGACGCCTGTTCGGACCGACGAGGGTCGACGGATCCGCAGACTCTTCCGAGCCCCCCAGGGACACCAACTTCTAGTGGCCGACTGGTCGCAGGTGGAGTTGCGAATTCTGGCCCACCTCTGCGGCGACCCGGTGCTCTTGGATGCCTTCCAGAAAGGGGCCGACATTCACAAGCGAACGGCCAGTGAACTCTTCAGTAAACCGGAAGAGGAGGTCACAAGAGTTGAGCGGGATACGGCCAAGACCGCGAATTTCGCTACCATCTACGGTCAGGGCGCCAGTGCTCTCGCTCAGAACCTGGAAATTCCGAAAAAGGAAGCCGAGGGGATCATCAAGCGCTATTTCGAGGTCTACAGCGGCGTGCGGGAATGGATCGACCGAACGATGGAGGAGGCGCGAGTGCTGGGAAGAGTGGAGACGCTCGCCGGCCGAACGCGATTTATCCCCGAACTGTTTTCGAAGAACTTCGCAGTGCGGCAAGCAGGGGAGCGAATGGCCGTGAACACGCCCGTTCAGGGGTCGGCAGCCGACATTTGCAAGCGCGTCATGCTCCAGATCGACGTGGAGATGAAATCTCGACCCCATCTGAAAAGTCGGATGCTCCTGCAGATCCATGACGAACTGGTGTTTGAATGTCCGGACCAGGAAGTCGCGGAGATGAGGGAGCTAGTCACCAAGGAGATGGAGAACGCCTGGGAATTGAAGGTGCCGCTGGTTGTTTCCGTGGGCGTGGGACCGAGTTGGGAAGAAGCTAAAGATTAGCGCCTCGAAAGCGGCACGAAACGTGCTCCTCTGATATAATTCAAGGATGCAGCGCAAACGTGCCAGAGGTGGAGCCATGGGTCTGGTCCTGGCCGTGGCCGCGTTGGCTCTTTTGGCGGCTTTCACGGCGGCCAGCGTAGCCACTATGAACCTGCGCGTTTCTTCGACCGTTTCCAATAAGTCCGTTGCGGAATCGCTCGCCCAATCCGTGGTGGAGCAGGCTATGGCCAATCTTCAGGAAGACCTCGGCACCGACGATTCCGTCGACATCGATGGCAAGTCGCTGGGTCTGCCAGACGGAAGCAGGGGCTACCTGACTTTCGACAACCGGTCCGGCGTGCCGTACTCCACCAATAACTTTCTGGGAGATCGGCCTAACGGATGGAAACGGACCCTGCCGGAATCCACGGCCCAACTCGTGGGAGTGGGAGAATGCGGCGGGGTGACACGGCACGTGGAAGTCGTTCTTCACCTGCCCGAGTTTCCGGTTGTTATGGGCTGCGACGGACCTGTCACCGTGGAGAACTCTTTCATTGGGGGCTTCAATCCTGATGACGACAGGGAGTGGGTCCCCGGTGACGGCTACTCGGTCGAAGACGACGAGATCGGACCCGGGCATCTGGTGACCAACAGCAACTCGGCGACTTCGATCGTCTTGGACCGTCGAAGTAAGATCACGGGCGACTTGCAGTCGTTAGGAAACGTGGTGCTCAACGGAGCCAGGGTAGAGGGAGAAGTGCGGGCTCCTTGGGGCAAGCCGGCGCCGCTGCCGGACTTCACTTTGACCGATTTTGATCCGGCCACCGACGAAGACCTTTACTACGACGAGATTCC
>Ga0207914_100280_pt1 | contig 23284 bp, 20 predicted proteins | sample DeeseametaMP2497_FD_184171 | JGI IMG/M metagenome (GOLD analysis project Ga0207914, IMG submission 184171) | Marine microbial communities from East of Antigua and Barbuda, Atlantic Ocean - MP2497 (SPAdes) | ecosystem: Environmental > Aquatic > Marine > Oceanic | place: East of Antigua and... | reverse complement strand
AGAATCGGGTTTTGAGTTCCCCCCTTCCCTTGAAGATACTTTCGTAGCAAGGCGAGATCGTCTTGAAGACTGTCCGTGGGGTCGGTGGCGTAGGCCCGGAGGTCCGCGGCAAAACCGGTGACCGTGGAATCGACGCTGACTACGGGAACGTCGCTGGGATAAGAAGGCGTCAGGTTGGCCAGATCAAGATAGTTCTCGCTCTGTTCCAAGATGCGGATGAGAGCTGGATTGAGGGCCTCATTGATGCTGTCGAACTCCTCCCGCTCGATATCGGTCTGCACCTCGATAGACAGATTCGCGACGTCGCTGAGGATGTCTTTGATCGCCTGCTGAAGTTCGGCGATTTCGACCGCCTTATTGAGGCCGAGCAGCGATCCGAGCCAACCGAAAGCCTTGCCCAGCCCGTCGCTCACTTCGTTAGCCACGACGACGGCAGTCACGTTGTCCACCAGAGTCTTGAAGAAACCCACGGCCACTTCTCCATCTTGAGCGCGCACCAGGCTCAGCACCTGGACACCATCGGGGATGTTTCCGGGATGGAGCCGGTAACCCAGCGCACTGTAGAGAGCCGGGTAGGGATGAGGCTCACGGAAAGAGACGATCTGTCCCTGCCCCGCGGCCTCCACTTGTTGATCCAAGAAAGCGTCGAGTGAGTTGGAGCCCGCGCGACGCACAAAGCCCGGCCAGGAGAAGGCCGAGCGCCAGGTTCGGCCAAAACTTCCCTGCAGGTTGATCTCAGCCGAGATGTCCAAAAAACGAGCGATCTCCTGCTGAGCCTGGGCCGTCGTGAGTTCGGGATGGGTCTGTTGATAGCGGCTGACCAAAGTGCTCACCCCGGTGACCCAGAAGAAACGTTGGCCGTTTACTTGGGCAGAGAGAGTCACCTCGGGTAAACGAACCACGACCCAGCCGTCGGCCGGGAAGTTCCTCAGCACGAAGGACCCACGTTCGTCGGTGGTCGTGGTCCCTAGCTGACGCCCCGCGGCGTCGTAGCCTATCACCTCGCGGTTGGCCTGGTTGGCCGCGGCACCAAGGTGGAGGGCGCCGATTCTGTCCGCGCCCGTATCCGGAGGAAGACTGCCGTTGAGGAACTGGGTGTCCGAGCTACCGCAGCCGGCCACAAAAAGGCTGAGAACGACGAGCATAAGCGCGACGCCCGCGAAGAAACTTTTCATGAAATCCCAATTAGAAAAAAATGAGGTTAGTCTGGACCTGTCCCCACAAACGTACCCTTAGCGAGGATTTTCTTCCTTCAGAATTCCTCCTTTACCTCGGTTGATGCTTTTATCGTGCTCGCTTGACTGAGCAACAAGGCCGTCAGAGTAACCAGCAGAGTCTGGGTAGTGATAGCCAACCGAAAGGAGTGAGAAGCGGGCCTTTGGAGGCCGGTTTTTTGTACCGGCTCAAGCGCCCTCAGTCGAGATAGTTGAGCGCCACCCCGGCCGCCGCTCCCACCGCCAGATTGCCTCCGGTGACGGCGGTGAGTCCTGCCACGATCGCGCCCTTAAAGAGACCGTCGACCGTGCCGTTGATCGCTCCACTGGTAGCGAAGTGGCGTGTCAGCTTGGATTGAACCTCGGGGTTGTCTACTTCTCGACCGATTTTCTTGCCGAACTTGTAGCCCTCAACTCCACTGACAACTCCGTTGATGGCGCCGTTCGTGAGAGTCGCTCCAACCGGTCCCATGCCGTTGGACATCAATCCCAGGGCGAGACCTTCTCCTGCACCGAAAATGACCTTCGAAGCGTGATGGGCAGCCTTCTCGGTCCATCCTCTCTCTCGGGGTTTCAGGAGCTGTATGGTGGTCTCGGCGGTAGAGAAAGTCACGGAATCCGTGGGCTCGTCTCCGGCTGTGGACTGGGAGGCCGCCTTGGCGGTAGATGGTGAAGAAGAATAAATGCCTCTGGGATTGGAGGTGCGCTCGATGTTCATTGTTGTACTCCGTTCGTTTTTCGGAGTGAGTAGCTTGAGTTGAGATGAGAATAACGTGAGCCACTTAAAAAAGTTTGAAACGGCGCGGAGCTCCCATCCTTGTTCCGAGGTTCTAAAAGTCCGTCTCCACCGCAGCTGACCCCGACACCATGCCTGCTGTGTTGGGGTCTTGGTAGGAAGCTGTGACGGTCAGCGCGGTTCCGTTCAAGGACCTCGGCATTCGCAACTGGTTGACAGTGGAAAGAAAACCGTTGGGATTGAAGACCGCGCTTCCGGTGCCGTTGCTCTGACCCTGAGCCACGCTCCAGGTCGCCTTGTAGGTTAGGTCTTGGACGGTCCCGTTATCATAGAAACCCGTGGCGAAGAAATTCACGTTCAAGGCACCACCCGGAGGAAGGTTGGCCTCGAAGTTCCGGTTGGTCGGAGTGACGAGGATGCTGGTGAGGTGTGCCGGAGGTGCAATAAATTCGGCCGCGCTCGATGGTAACGGCGGTAGCTGAAAGAAGGGAACCATGCTGGTTGTGGTGGACAGCGAGGTCACGCCCTGAGGATTTCCGCTCGCACTCGTGATGACACTCGCCACTCCCTGGTCCATATCGTTGAAGGACTGACCGGCCCTAAGATAGGTGATTGTCCCCCGTTCCTGTGGCACGTTGGAGATACTAACGGCACTTGGGGTGTCGCTGGAGACCGACCAGCTCGGCGGGATAACGGGGGCGTCGGTCGTGGAGGTGGTGAACTGGAGGTCTTGAGTGTTGGGTCCGAATTCGTTGATCACTTCTCCGTAGCCGACCTCCACCGTGTAGCTCCATTGACCTCGGATGTAGCCAGGAATGTCAACGTCGTAGAAGAGGCTGATGGGCTGAACCGCTTGGAGATTTCCAAGGTCCTCCGGTAAGTAACCCGTCAGAGTGTTATAGGGACCATAGGTGGTGGTCGTGTAGCCGGCACAGTTGCGGACAAGCAAAGTTCCGAAGGCCGGAATCTGGGTGAAGCTCTCGTAGGTGCTCTCTTCGCCCTGGGTCAAATTGTAGACGTGCCATTTGTCGCTACTATCTTGATACCCGGTGTAGGCTCCGTTCGAGGCACATGCAACGTAGATATCCCCACCGGTGGGAAGACCGGTGAAACCCATGTTTTGCAAACCCGTGAGCACATTCTGGCTTCCGGCGTTCAGTGCATAGCCACGAAGTGTGCTCAGTTGGTCGGGAGTTGGAGTGTACCACGACCATTGGTCGTCACCGGCAACATGGTAGGAATCAGCCTGCACGGTCATTTCGGAGGATTGCATCGGCAACGACCACATAATCCCGGAATGGCGATCTACCAAGACATCATCGGAAAAAAGGGTGGGAGGGGGAACAAGTTGACCCTCAATGGCAAGATCGGCGGCCACCTGGGCTATCTCGCTATCGGCGCTCTGAATCCCGGAGAAGATAGTGTTGGTACCCTGCGTGTTGGAAAGACCTAGAGTATTGGAATCCATATGCGCATTCTCGGCCAGAAGGTTGATGCCCAGTAGTTGGTATGCGCGATAATAGTCGAGGACTTTGCCCACCTCATCCTGGATGGCGTTGGTGCGGAAGTCTTGAAAGAGGGTGCTCCCGCCGGGGGTGGTATTGCCCATCTCGTTTTGCACTAACGAAGCATAGAGAAGAATCGGGTTTTGAGTTCCCCCCTTCCCTTGAAGATACTTTCGTAGCAAGGCGAGATCGTCTTGAAGACTGTCCGTGGGGTCGGTGGCGTAGGCCCGGAGGTCCGCGGCAAAACCGGTGATCGTGGGGTCAATGCTGACTACGGGAACATCGCTGAGATAAGACGGCGATAAGTTGACCAGACTGAGATAGTTCAGGCTCTGTTGTCCGATGCGGATGAGAGCCGGGTTTAAGGCCTCATTGATGCTGTCGAACTCCTCTCGTTCGATATCTGTCTGCACCTCGATAGATAGATTCTCGATATCGCCGAGAATATCCTTAATGGCCTGTTGAAGTTCGGCAATCTCGACATCCTTATTCAGCCCAAGCAGAGAACCAACCCAGCCAAAAGCCTTGTCCAAGCCATTAGTGGCCTCGTTGGCCACGACGTCCGCGGTCACGTTGTCCACCAGAGTCTTAAAAAACCCCACAGCCACCTCCCCATCTTGAGCGCGCACTTGACTCAGCACCTGGACACCATCGGGGATGTTTCCCGGATGGAGCCGGTAACCCAGCGCACTGTAGAGCGCCGGGTAAGGATGAGGCTCGCGGAAAGAGACGACCCGGCCCTGCCCCGCGGCCTCCACCTGTTCGTCCAGGAAACTATCCAGCGGAGTGGAGCCCGCACGACGCACAAAGGCAGGCCAGGAAAAAGCCGAGCGCCAGGTTCGGCCAAAGGTTCCTTGCAGATTGGTCTCAGCCGAGATGTCCAAAAAACGAGCGATCTCCTGCTGAGCCTGGGCCGTCGTGAGTTCGGGATGGGTCTGCTGATAGCGGCTGACCAAAGTGCTCACCCCGGTGACCCAGAAGAAACGCTGGCCGTTCACCTGGGCCGAGAGTGTTGCCTCCGGCAAACGCACGAGGACCCTACCGTCGGCGGGAAGGTCTCTCAGTACGAAGGAGCCCCGTTCGTCCGTGGTGGTGGCGCCTATCTGAAGACCGGCGGCGTCGTAAGCCTCCACTTGGAGGTTGGCCTGGTTGGCCACGGCTCCGAGATGAAGGGTGCCGATCCTGTCCGCACGCGTCTCGCTTCCGATGTTGCCGTTGAAGAACTGGGTGTCCGAGCTACCACATCCGGCGATAAAAAAACTTAAGGCGACGAGCATAAGCACGACGCCTGCGCAGAAATTTTTCATGAAATCTCACTTAGAAGGAATGTGGCTAGTCTGAACCTGACCCACACAGACGTCCCCGAAGTGAGGTTCCCTCGATCGACCGGACCCTCCTTCCCGCGCCGTCTGGTATTTTGGTCCAGGTCATCTACCTGCTTGCGGCTAGGAGTTTGCTTTTTCAGATTTCCATTGACTAAGCAGCAATGCGGTCAGCGTAACCAGCAAAGTGAGAGTGCTGATAGCGTTGATCTTCGGACTAACCCCGAATTTTACCATCGAGTAAATCTTGAGAGGAAGCGTCCCCGCTCCGATCCCCGCCGTGAAAAAAGTGACCACGAAATCATCCAAGGAAAGGGTGAACGCCAGCAGACAGCCGGAGAGAATCCCGGGAAAGATGCGAGGCAGAGTGACCAACCGAAAGCACTCCCAGGGAGTCGCGCCCAGGTCGGCGGCCGCTTCTTCCAAATCGAAGTTGGTGCCCTGGAGTCGGCTTCTCACCGTGGCCGCGCAGTAGCCGACACAGAAAGAGATATGGCTGATGATGACGGTGGTCAGGGAGAGTTGGATGCCCAGGCCGACAAAGAAGGTGAGGAGCGAGGTCCCCATCACGATCTCCGGGATAGCCATCGGCAAGAAGACCATGGAGAGGATTGTGGAGCGGCCTTTGAACCGGTAGCGGGTGAGGGCCAGGGCCGTGGTGGTTCCCAGGATCCCCGCTGCGACAGTGGCCAAGAACCCCACCTGCAGACTGTTCCAGAGAGCTCTCAATAGAGCCTCGTCTTGCATGAGCTTGCCGTACCACTCCAAAGTAAAGCCGCTCCACTTCACGTTGCGTTTGTCTTGATTGAAGCTAAATAAGACCAGCACGCAGATCGGAGCGTAGAGCAGGAGATAGACAAATCCCACGTGGATCCGAAGAAACTTCATCGTTCTTCTTCTCCCGACTCGACCCGGGCGTAGGCGATCACACCGGCCGTCATCATCACGATGAGCAAGAGCGAGAGGGCCGAGCCGAACGGCCAGTTGAAGGAGCCCAGATACTGCTGCTGGATGAGGTTTCCGATCATCTGATCGTCGGGTCCGCCGAGCAGTTCTGCCGCCACGAAGTCTCCGAGGGCAGGCACGAAGGAGAGCAACGCTCCCGCCAGCACGCCGGGTAGTGAAAGCGGCCAGATGACTTCCTTGAAGATCTGAAAATCGTTGGCTCCGAGATCGCGGGCCGCATCGATGAGTCGCTTATCCATCTGCTCCAGGGAAACGAAGATCGGGAGAGTGGCAAAAGGAATGAAGCCGTAAGTCAAGCCGAGGATGACGGCACCGGGAGTGTTGAGGAGTTGCAACGGCTCGCTCACGAGGCCGAGCGAGAGCAACACGTAGTTCAGCAGTCCGTCGGTCTGCAGAATCGTCATCCAAGCGTAGGTCCGGATCAAGTAAGACGTCCAGAACGGCAGCATCAGTAAGATCAGGAAAAGATTTTTGCGCCGGCCCGCTTTGAGGGCGATGAAGTAGGCCACCGGATAGCCCAGGATCAGAGCCAGGAAAGAGGCGCTCCCCGCATACAGAAAGGTGCGCCCCAGGATAGGCAAGTTGGCCGGGTCGAGAGCTTTTCGGTAGTTCGCCAGGGTCCATTGGGGAAGGATTTCGTAGTCGGGGCTGACCGGGTGAAAGCTCTGCCAGATGACCGAACAGAGTGGGGCGAGAATAAAGAAAAGCTCAAACAGGATAAAGGGAGCCAGAAGCTTCCAGGGCGTCTTTCTCATCGCTTCACCTCGGCCCAGAGGTCGTCCCAGACGGCTTCTTTGTCGCCCAAGTCCTCCTGGTAGTAGAGGTTTTTGAGGACATCATCGGGCGGGTATCCCAGGCTGTTGTTCAGCAACTTGGGGTCTACCAGCGGCTTGCTGGCGACCACCGGGTTGGCGTAGCCGGTGGCGTTGGTGATGTCTTTGCAGACTTCCGGACGCAAGAAATATCGAATGAAATCCAGGGCCGCCTCGGGATGGGGCGCCGAGCGCGGGATGACCAGACTGTCCACGAAGAGAAAGCAGCCTTCATCCGGCAGGTAGTATTGAATCTCCGGATTAGAGGCTTGAGCCTGGGCCACGTCTCCACTCCAGCCGAGAGCGGCCCAGGTCTCTCCTCGAATGAGATCGTCGGTGAAATCAGAAGTGTAGCGCCTCACCAGAGGTCGCTGCTCCAGCAGAGACTGCTTGGCTCTTTCCAATTCCTTGAGGTCGGTGCTGTTCGGAGAAAGACCCAGGTGAAAGAGAGCCATTCCGATGGCGTCTCTCTTCTCGTCCAGGACCGTGATCCGTTTCTCCAGCGACTTATCCCAAAGCAAAGACCAGGATTTCGGGTTGGTGGTTATCTTCTTGGAGTTGTACCCCACCCCGGTCGTACCCCACAGATAAGGCACGCTGTATTCGTGCTTCGGGTCGAACGGCGGACTGTTGAGATGGGGAAGGTACTCCGGAGCCGTGATGTCTTTGGACAGCGGATAGAGAAGATCGTGACGAATCATCCTTCTCACCATATAGCCCGGAGCGACCACCAGATCGTAGCCGGTGACTCCGATCTTGAGCTTCGCGAACATCACGTCGGCCGAGGAAAACTCTTCGTAGTTGACCCGAATGCCGCTCTCTTTCTCAAAGTCCCGAATGGTGTTGGGAGCGATGAAATTGGACCAGTTGTAGAAGTTGAGAACCCGATCTCTCCCCCTGGCGCAACCCAGGCCGAGCGCCAGGGTTCCCATCAGGAAATGACGTCGGGACAGCTTCATCAGGTTTCGTCCGCCTTGATCAGTTGACCCACGGCGGGGCTCCAGGAAACGAAAAGCTTGTCACCGGATGAGTAGGTGGAACGGTTGTGAGAGTTCAGCTGTTCACAGGTAAAAGAGGTCCCGTCGACTAGCATGAGAGTATGCTTCATCGTCGCTCCGCCGAAGACACTGGAAAGGATCTCCCCTTCTAAGCAAGGCCCCTCTCCTTCGGGCTTGTCTTCACTCACGGAGAGAGACTCCGGCCTCACCATCCACAGATACTTTCCATCGGAGTCCGCGAGGTCTGTGGAGATGGGCGCGTCTTGATAAAAGGCGGTCTTGCTTTTCACCTCGATGGGCAGAAAATTGGCACTGCCTATAAACTCGGCCACGAACTGATTGGCCGGATGCTGGTAGAGCTCGCGAGGAGGGCTGACCTGCTGCAGTCGTCCCTCGTTCAAGACAGCGATGCGATCGGAGAGCAGCAACGCCTCCTCCTGATCGTGAGTCACCAGCACAAAAGTAATTCCCAGTCGCTTCTGCAGCGACTTCAACTCCAGCTGCATCTTTTTCTTCAACTTTGAATCGAGAGCCGCCATCGGCTCGTCAAGTAGCAACACTTCGGGACGATTGACGAGGGCCCGTGCCAGTGCGACCCGCTGTTGTTGTCCACCGGAGAGTTGGCGAACGTCACGCCGTTCGAACTCACTCATACTCACCAGTTGAAGCGCCTCTCTGACCCTGGTCTGAATATCGCTCTCCGGACATTTCTTGCGGCGCAATCCGAAAGCGATGTTTTCGAACACGTCCAGGTGAGGAAACAGGGCGTAGCTTTGGAAGACGGTGTTGACGTTGCGTTGATTGGGCGGAATCTGGCTAACATCGTTGCCGTTGATGATGATACGCCCCTCGGTGGGGGTCTCGAAGCCCGCTATCAGGCGCAAGGTGGTGGTCTTTCCGCAGCCGGACGGGCCAAGTAAAGAAAAGAACTCGCCCCTACCGATGGAGAAATTCAGCTCGCCCACGGCGGTGACATCGCCGAAACTCTTCACCACGCCTTCGAAAAGTACGGCACTATCAGAAATCTCAGTGGCCAATTAGATAGAGTGCAATCTCAATCGCGATGAGCAGAATGATGATGAGTTCAAGAAAGTGACTCCTTCGACTTTCGTTGATAGACACCACGAGCTGTGCCGTTTCCTTGAGAAGCTCCAGTTTGTGTTCTACTACTCTCATCCTTTGCGAAATCTCAAAATTGTTTCGCAAACCGTAGTAGAGCTGGTCCAGGCTTTTGGATTCCCAAATCACTTCCGGTGGATCCAGCACCGACACGTGGGCTAGAAGCTCTCGTCTCAACGACAGGCTTTTGCCCGTGTAGACGAGCATCTCCTTACCCTGAGGAGGCATTTCGCCTTTCACCATGCGGTCGGTGAGCACGGAGCTGCTATCGGTCAACTCGATGGTCTGATTTTCGTAGTGCTCGAGGGTGTTGGACTGGGCCATCAGCCACGCCACCAGGGCCAACTTCTCCCTCTCCGCGGAATTCACGGTGACTTTCTCGAATTCGACCTTCTCCGGCTTGTCCGGAGAGACCGTGAGATGGAAGTCATCCTGAATCTCTTCGTGGGCCTTGCCTACAAAGGGACGGAAGTCCAAGTCCGGGTTCATGCCCTCCGAAATGATGGCCACGTAAGAGCCAAACGGAAAGAGGTAATAAACGGCCGTCTCCGCCTGGATGAGAAGATAAGCCTTGGCAGGCGCCATGACCCCACCATGTTTTTCGGCCGCACCGATCAAATCAATTTTAGAGCCCAGGTGAACAGCCTTCATCCGGTAGGCACCGGGCTGAAGGAGTTGGGCCTTACTTGATTTTGACATCCGGGCTTATTGGGTGAAAACCGCTCCTCCCCTTTCCTGGTTCGAATCTTTCGCGAATGTCCGCTAGACCGTCACAGGAATCTCAACCGAGAAAAATGAGAATGGCCTCTTGCGTCAGCAAGTTGGCTGCCTTGGAGAATTACGGAATCTGACAAGGCGGAGAAAAGGCGCTCAACCCGCAAAGGTCGAGCGCCTTTTTACTTTGTCTCGGAGGAAGGCCCAGGTCAGGTCGCCGCCAGACTTGGCTTGGAGCTTCCCGGCCATGCCTGAGCGATCGCTTGCAGGTGACGGATGTCGGTCCCGCAGCAGCCCCCCAAGACCCTGAGATTGGGTAGCAGTCTCCGCAGCTCGGCAAGCTCCCGACCCAAAGCGTGGGGGTTTCCGCAATCTAGTTCCGTACACTCGTCTAGTTCCGCGTGGCTTTTGCAAGAAGCGTTGGCTCTCACGCCCAGAATTCTGCCGACCCACTCTTGTTCGGGATTGAGCACGGACTGGAAATGGGTCGGGTGGGCACAGTTGATCATGTAGTAGGCGGGATATCCACCCGAGTGTTCATCAACCGCCTCCACTGCTTCTCTCAGGGGCTGGCCGGTAGGCAGACGTCCGTCGGTTTCGACGGTAAAAGAAACGACAACGGGCAGCGACACGGCGCGGGCCGCTTCGGTCAGGCCCAAAGCCTCTTGGAAGTTTGTCATGGTGATGCCGGAGACAAAATCCACCGCCGTGTCCTTCAGCAGACTCAATTGATGACTGTGATAGTCGCAAGCTTCCTCGACGGTCATGGCCGCCCCCGGATCATAGCCGTCTCCGCGCGGTCCCACACAGCCGGAAATGACGAAAGGAGTCGCCTCGCAGTCGTACTGTTCTCGGATTTCCTCCAAGAATCGAATGGATTCAAGCGTCACATCGCTCAACTCTGGTTCGGATATTCCCAGTCTCTCCGCCCAATCGCGATTAGCTCGCCAGGTGAAACTCTCGAGCACAAACCCGTACTGATACTCCCGGGCAAGTCGGACATACGGCATGATGTATTCTCGTAGATGAACTCGGCCTTCTTCTGTTCTGATGAGTGGAAAGCTGGCAAAACACGGGAGGTCGACTCCCCGATTGAAAATCAGATCCGTCTCAAGCCCCCCGTCGGTCAAGAAAGTTTGTTCTTGCAGCTGGGGCAATTGGCTGCGATACCGCCCCGTGGATTCAGTTTGCATTTCACCACCTTAAGCTAGCTCCCGACATATATCGGTGAAGTAGTTCACAAGTGAACAAATCTACCGGGGTGACCGGAGGGTCTCGTTCACCGACATCAAACTGTTACATAAGCTGACCCTTGGTGAGGCGTGGCGGACCAGCGGCCTCAGAGGAGGCATTCTCAACCTCATGTAGAGCTACAAAGGAAAGAGGACAGTACCTCGGCGCAAGGTAACCCTCGGACCATGCAAATCATTCGCTTGAAACAGCTGTTGTTGATTCTATTTTTCTTGGGCGCGATGAGCAGCTTCGCTGTTGCCGAAGACTCGAGTGCCGAGAAAGTCCCCTCGGAGATCTCCGAGATTTTTTCAAAGTCTCTTTACAAGGACGCTCTCTGGGGGCTTCGTGTGGTGGACACGGAGAGTGGCAAAGTGCTGATCGACCTGGAGACTACTCACCCTTTCTACATCGGCTCGGTCCGCAAGGTCTTTTCCGTGGGTCTTCTGCTCAACGAAATCGGCGCCGCCCACACCTACGACACTCCGGTTTACCGTCAGGGTACGGTGGATGGGAATGGTGTCCTGAACGGCTCTCTGGTGGTGGTCGCTTCCGGCGACCTCACTATGGGCGGGCGCACGAAAGCGGACGGGACCCTGGATGTCACAGGAATGGATCACAACGAAGCCAACTCTCTGGGTGCCGCCGAGTTGAGCAAGCCGGACCCGCTGGACGGCTACCGCGAGCTAGCTCGCCAAGTGGCTCAGTCCGGTGTGACTCGCGTGACCGGAGACGTCGTCATCGACGACAGGCTGTTTCAGCCGTTCTTGTTTCGAGACGAATTCAAGGTGACTCCCATCTTCGTCAATGACGACGTTGTGGACGTCAACTTCTCTCCTACCGAGACCGGACGGCTCGCCCAAACGGAGTATCGTCCGAAGTCCGAGGCCCTTTCGGTGTCGAGCCGCGTGAGCACGGGAGCCGCAGGATCGGAGCTTGAGCTGGAGGTTGAGCCGGAACTTCCCCGTGACATAGGGACCCCGGGAGCCGAAGCCGTCGCGACCGGTGTGCTGCCGATCGATTTTCAGCCACCTTTCAACACCAAGCTCCCGCTGGTGCGAACGGTCCGCATCACCTCTCCCTCGAACTACGCTCGGACGGTCTTCGTGGAAGCTCTGGAAGACGAAGGTGTGGAGGTGGATGCCGAAACGGTCAAGCTCAACCCGACCGAACTGCTTCCGGAGAAAGACTCTTACCGGATGAGCGAACAAGTCGCCCTCTTGACCGGGTCTCCCTACGGCGAGGTAGCACGATTCATTCTCAAAGTGAGTTACAACATCGGCGCCGACACCAGCCTGGTTCTGCTGGGTCTGACTCAAGGAGTCGACAATATGAGCGCAGCCCTCGAGAAAGAGAAGGCGATCCTGGCCTCTGAGTACGGCCTGGACCCCTCGACATTCCATTTCGTGGACGGAAGCGGCGGCGGAGAGAGCACAGCGACCAACGAGACCGTCACCAGCATGCTGATCGGGCTACTGAATTCTCCCCAGAGGGAAGTCTTGATGAAGGCTCTCCCTACTCTGGCCGTCGACGGCAGTCTCGGATTTGTGACCGACTTTAAAAAAGATCCTAGTCTGAGCGGTGCGGCCGGAAACGTCCACGCCAAGACGGGGACTTACGTGGGGCCCGGCCCGAGCGGGATGGTCGTAAAGGGGCAAGGCTTCGGTGGATACGTGAAAACCCGCGGCGGTCGCACACTCGCTTACCACCTGACGGTGAACGGGGTCCCTATTAGCACCATCGAGGATCTAACCCAGATCTTCCAGGACCAGGGCACTATTTCTGCTCTGCTTTGGCGGGATTACTAGGTTCGAGCAGTCCGGCCTCAAAGAGGTAGCGGGCTAGCAGCATCCCGCCTTCAGGAGATGGATGCCAGGTGTCGTCGGGCTCTTGTCTGAGCTGCGGAAATTTCTCGGCGTCGGCCGGCAGAACCTCGATCGGGTCGAAGTATCTGAGGCCGAGTTCCTGGAAGACCCTCAAAGCGTTTTTCCGTGAGTTCTTCTCCCGCTCCGACCATTCGTCGAGCGGACTCAGAATAGGAAAGAGAACCACCGAAAAACGGGCGCCTTGCTCTTCCGAGAGCCTACGGAGTTCGGCCAGGTCTTGGCTGACCTCTTCCGGCCTGCGTTCGTATTCGGCAGCGCCCTGCTGGAGCCAGAGACGATAGAGCGCCGTCCGGCCGATAAACGGCAGTGGAGCCTGAACCGGCTCGCGACTGGGGATATAAAGGACGATCTCTCCGTTTTCTTTTTTTGCCACCGGAGTCAGCTGGAAGTCGTTATTGTGGAAGGTCAGGACGACCTCGTCGGGATGGACGTTCTTGTTGTAGCGGCGAAAAAACTCCAGGATCTGCGCGGTGTTGAACGCTCCTACTCCGGCGTTCCAATACTCATAATCGGCATCTCCGTAGAGCTCCCGCAGTGCCTCCACGATCTTCCCGCGGTGGGTGACCGAATCCCCGATGAACAGGATCCGTTTTCGGTCTCCCTTCTCATCAACGTCGTATTCGTTGGCCAAGCAACCGTAGGGACCGTACTCGCCTCCCTGCCCTACTTTGGGAAAGAAGCCGAGGTCTTCATCGAAATAAAGCTGGTCGAGAGTGCCATCCGCCATCGGCATAGAGAGGGCCGAGTTTTCTTTCGGCAGTAGCATGCGAGCCCCCAGCTCGACGACCACCAGCGCCATCGCCACGCCCACTAGCACGAGTGCTAATCTCTTCAAAATCTTGTTCATTGGAGGTGTTTATTCTGCTACACGAGTGGACTCGTTCCCTACTCAGGAACTGCCATTCAGCAATAAAACCAGGAGTTCGTCGCCACTCAACCAGGTCCAACACCGGTCCGCTCCGCATCCGTCAAAGAAGCCGATAGCCTCAGAACCCGCCGGCTGCGCCTCGGCCGGTTCCTCACCGAAACGTGTGCCATCCACCAAGAAAAGAAAGTCCGGAGTCACCGGCAAGACGACGTCATCCACCGGAAAGCAGGTGAAGAACTCGTCGACCACCCGGGACACCTCGCTTTCGGGGTAGCGTGTGTCGTACCAGCAAGGCCCGGTGTTCAACAAATCCTTGAGTTCGCACCTGAACTCCTCGGGCTGCCGCGCCTCCAAAAAATTCACCGGATCACCCGTGTAGCAACGACCCGGCAGGGGCACCGGCTTGCAGTCCTCATCGTAGGTATGGAGGTTTTCCCAGTCGCGCTGAAGGTCGGATTCGCGGAGCGCCTGCTCGAAAGTCGCGCTCGCCACGTATCGTTGGAAGCGCTCCCTGAGACTCCCCTCTTCCTTGGGCGCTCTCAGGAGATGGCTATTACTGTTAGCCACCTTGTCAAAGGCTGTCAGAAGACCGTCCGCCTTTTTATAAAACTGCTCGTCCATCAGTCTTTCTGAGCTAAGGGCTCGCAAAACGGGTCCCCCGGTTGGGGACGACGCAGTTGGAAGGCCGGTGAGTCTAGCTCTTCGTATTTCTCATTTCCTTCAGTGATTCTCAACTGTTTGTCGAGCGGCGGCTTGAGGACCTCCTGCACGACCCCCGAAGGCCATCGGATAATCAAGCGATCCACGGACGAAATCCGGCCAAGTCCGATCTCTTGACGCAGCGGGGTGTGGCCGAAACTGCTCACCATTCCTACCGCTCGATGAAAAGAGCGGTCTTGGGTGACCACCTCGATGCGAGCACCCACTACCTGAAAATCGCTTTTCAGAGTGAGGTAGAGGCGATGGTTGTCGTTTCCCGGGTTCATAAACAGAGAGTTGGAGAAGGCGTCTCCCACAAAGTTTCCGCCCATCTGGGCGTAGATATCCTGGTCTCCATCGTTGTCGAAGTCGCAGAACACGATGCCGTGGCCTTTTTGAAGATGTCCCAATCCGTGCCGGAAGGTCACGTCGTCGAACTGTCCTCCCCGGTTCTGGAGCATCAGGTTGGGAACCAGATGGTCGTAAAAGGCCGAACCCGTGCCCAGGTACATATCGAGCCAACCGTCGTGGTCCAAGTCTCCGAAGCTCGCTCCCATGGTGGACATGACAGCTGAAAGACCCACTTCATAGCTGACGTTGGTGAAGCTTTGCCCCTGGTTATTACGGTACAAGGCGGTCCGACCAGCCGGTCCGTTGAAGCCCAGGAACCGGCTGACTTCGCTGTCGACCTCGGTCTCGTAGCAGGCCACGAAGAGGTCTTGCCAGCCGTCGTTGTCGTAGTCGAAAAACCAGCAAGCGAACCCCCGGTAGGCGGGCCAGTCGATCCCCATCTCTTGACCGACCTCTTCGAAAGTGGCGTCTCCGCGGTTTCTGAAGAGGAGGTTGCGGCCGCGAAACTTATCGGGAACGTTTTTGTAGGTGAAGTCGGTGCAGAAGAGGTCCAGATCGCCGTCGTTATCGATGTCGGCGGTGGCCACTCCCTTGGCGTAGACCAGGCCCTCCACACCCGCCTTCTCGGCTTGCTCGGTGAAGGTGCCGTCGCCGTTGTTGAGATAGAATTCGTTCGGGTGGCGCTCCTGGGTTCCGTCTTCGTGGGTGATGGTCTCGTTGCCGATAAAGAGATCGAGCTTGCCGTCGCCGTTGAAGTCGCCCCAGCAGGCCGTCCCGGTCGGGTGACCAACCCCGGCCAGACCTGCTTCCACCGTGACATCAGTAAAGTGTCCCTTGCCATCGTTTCGCAGCAAAGAGTTTCTCACTGTTCCGAGTTCCCGCAGGAAGGCGCCTCGTAGCAACAAGACGTCCTGGTCGCCGTCGCCGTCATAGTCGGCCGTACGCACGTTGAAGGCTCCGGTTTGGTCTTGCAAGCCGGCCTCTAGCGTGGAATCTTGAAAGGTCCCGTCTCCAAGATTGAGATAAAGGCGAGTGGGTTCTCTGAAATCGCAGCTGGCGCTGAGAATATCGATGAGACCGTCGCCGTTCATGTCTTCGGCCGCCGCACCACCGGCCAGATTCTTCTCGATGATGCCCACTCCGGCCGCCACATCCTCGAAGACCAGATTCGGGTTCGTCTCTGCTCCGGTCAGTTCAAGTCGATACTCTTCCGGCACGAGTTCCGGGTATTCTCCCAACTGCATGGCCGCGATATTCAGGAGCCAGCGTCGGGAGCGATAGAACGAAAGGTCGGTGGGGTTGTCTTTGCGGGCGTTGAGATAGAAGAGAAGATCGTCGAAAGCGGACCGGGCGGGACGCTGGTCGAGATGAACGGTCTTCTCATCGAGCGGAAAGATGCAGCTGTTCTGGTTTCCTCGCAGGACGCAGTTTCGCACCTCGCCGAGCCGCAGATAGACCAGACCTCGCTCCGCCCGCATCTCCGGAAGTTGAGCCGGCTCCGCCAATTCCACGGCCTTCTCGATAGCTGTTTTCGCCTCTTCGTTGTGATTGAGTCGAAGATGCTGCTGGGCCAGACGCCGCCATAATTGGGACTGTTCGGAAGTCGGAAGTCCGTCCTTCTGGAGGGCATCTCTGGTCTCGTCCAGGCGTTGCTCACCGAAACACCAGTTGTCGCTCTCGGCCAACGACTGCCAGACTTTTCGGAACTCCTGATTGTCTGGTGGAGGCGAAGTCTGCCGGCAGCTAGCCAGGCTAAGAACGAGGAAGAATAAGAGAAGGAGGCGCTTCAATTTGCCTCAGCGTGGCGGAATATCAACGCGTTGCCGTTTAAGTTGTGGACCACCGTGAGTCCAGGCCTCCCTCTTAGGCCATCCACAAGCTCGCTGATGCCCGGAGTTCGATGAAATCCGTAGTCTTGAAACACCACCACTCCGCCGTTGTTCATTCGTGGCCAGACCCATTCGAAAACGTCCTCGGCCGACTGCTTGGTGTCCACGTCGATGTGACAAAGACTGAAGCGTCGGTCCGCGATTCGCACGCTGGTTTCCTCGGGAAAGACACCGCACAGCAGTTCGAAATTCGAAACCCCGAACTGCTCCAGCCGCGCGGTCACCTCTTCCGGTCCGGCATCGCTCAGCTCCCCCTCGGAGTTGTGGGGATCGCAAGCTCCGATCTTCACCAGCCCGGCAAAGCTATCGCAACAAAACAGCTTGGCCCCGGAATCAACGGAACGTAGCGCTCGTCCTAGAATCACCGAAGAGCCTCCCCGCCAGACTCCGACCTCCAGGACATCTCCGGATTCAGCGCCCTTTTGCTTGCCCAGGGTCCACAGCTCCCAGCACTGATAGAGGCTGACCAAACAGTCTTTCTTTAAGGCTTGGTAAAGCTCCATAAACTCAGGGTCGCTCAGCCAGGGCGCGTAGGTGGCAAACGGCACGGCCAACTGATAGCGCTGGCGAGTCCATCGGCTGAGAGTGAGCGAAGCTTGATTGAAGATCGAAACCAGCCCGTGGACGGGGTCGCGTAGGAGGGTGCGGATGAGAGAGGGCTTCACGGGGCTAGATGCTCAGAAGCCTTCGTCTTCTTGCTTGAGGCGCTGCGTTTCCATCTCGGGGTTCAGGTCTTTAGAAAGTACAATCAACAACAACAGTGCCTCCGTACGCCGCCGCAGCGTCTCTTCGTCAAGAAAGGTATGGCGTCGCTCGACTGACATATTCATTGTATAGCATAACCTGCACCTGGATTGTCTACTCCGGATAGGAAAACCTAAAATCATCCACCACCGACAGATGGGGGCCCAGAACGGAGATCGCCATATCTCGATTCACCCCCGGAATCATCCGCAGCCGAACCCGGTCTCCGTCGAGTTGGTGAGACTCCACGACGGGCTGATCCAGGATCTCATTCCACTCCCCTTCCCGAAGCTGCACCCGCGCGGCCACCTCCACCGGACCCTGGTACCAGGAGACAGGACGGCGGGCCACTTCCAAGCCCAGCAGACTGGATAGCTCCAAGGGAGTCGTGTCGGCCGTGAGGGTGACCGTGGTCAGGCAGTAGCCGGTCTCGGATTGAAACAACTCGCTTTCCGGAGTGAAGGGACCGGGTAACGGGGCAACTCGACCGACCGACACGATGTAGACCTTCCATCCCGCCTTCAACGGCTCACCGGCATAGACTATCGTGTTGACCGCGTGGGGTCGAAAACGAGAGTCGGGGACGAGTTGGTAGCGCGCTGCCGGTGACACGATAACGCAGGCGAGCGCAACGATTCCCACGATCCGATTCCGAGCCCACAGTAGGGGTGTCGACAAGGCGACGAAGCCAGGCAAGAGGTCGAGAGCGACGATATCGGAGGCGCCTGTCTTCCAGAAGAACATCGAACCGGCGTAGAGGAGAGTCGCGCCTCCCCCCACCATCCATCCCCGGCGACCGAACAAGAGCCCGCAGAACACCGGCACGGCAGCCCAAACTTCGGGAATCAAGAGGCCACCGTCGATCAGGCATTTCACCAGGACGAAACTGCACAAGACAAAGCTTACGGACCGACCGGGCCTCTCATTTCTCAGCCAGTGAACACAGCTCAGGGTACAAGCGCCGATGGTCAGGAGGAACAGGACAAGCTGGAGCCACAAAAGCGGCTGGGGAAAGATGGCCCCGAACGCATACCCCACGTCGGTCGTCTCGGCCAGCTGCTTAGGGAGGGCACTGAGCATCGCCTTAGCGGTGTGAGTGTGGTCCAGCCGACTCATGGTCCAGAAGCCGTCGCGGATGACCGCCGACCAGTCGTTGACGTTTAGCTCGTAGCTTCGGCAGTACCAAAGATACTGGATGAGGTTGCCGACAAAAAGCACGGGCAAAAGCGCGGCGAATCGGTAGCTCCAGCGTGCCGACACCGGCGGCCACCACTTCACTAAAAGAGATAAGAAGAACACGAAGAGCAGAAAGAGCAACGTCTTGGCCAAGCTATGACCTAAGGCGATGATGTCCACCACATATTTGACTCCCAACCCGAACAGGGTCGAGAACAGGCAACCGGCTATCAGCAGCGCAACAGCGCCGCCCATCAAAGTGGAGCGACTCAAGGAACCACCCTTTTCCAGCTCACCTCGTCCGGTACGGTGTAGGTGAGGTCGACCCGTCTGGTAGGGAAAGGTCCGATCGGGAGAAGGTCGCAAGCCACGTTGGTCTGTGCTCCGGGGATGAGCTCCAGTACCAACCTCGTGCGGTCGGCCTCCTCTTGAAACGAATACCGCAGGACGATGGGGTTGTGGAGCCACTCTCTCGGATCTTCCATTCGAAACGGACCCTCCACCACCACGTAGCCCGGCTCCTGATACCAGACGACCGGAGTTCGCAAGACGTTCAGGCGATAGAGGCGGCAGAGTTCGAAGGGCGTCGTCTCACGAGCCAACTTCAGTCGACTGACGCTCAAGCGGTTCGCCTTGAGAGTCCCGAGGATCTGACCAACTTCACAGTCCTTCAGCTCTCCCCTATGAACGATATGCACGGTCCACCCCTGTTCAAGGACAGAGGAGCCGTATTCCCAGGTGGCCAGGCTGAACGGCGGGGTCTGCTGCACGGAGTAGAGCTTGTAGGTCAAGATCGGAGCACCCAGGAAGGAGATAGTGGCCACCACCGCCCCGACCCAGGCGCCTGGGCTCGTCCCCCGTCTGGCCTTTTCGAAAAGCAGAGGCAAGCTCAGCCCTAACATGGCGATACCGAGCCGAAGCAAGTTATGGACGAGACCTTTGTCCGCTTCGATCAACAGAGCGGTGGTCGTCAGCAAGAGGGAAAGCGCCAGCACCGCACGCCGGCGAGCCCCTTTCAAGAAAACCAACGCCAGAAAAGCCAACCTCCCGGCATCCGGCAAGGAAAACGGTCCTCCGTCGACCACTCCTTTCACCAGCGGGTAGAGTCCCAGGGCCAGAAACACCGTCTTCTCCGGGGTCAGTCTTCGACCGTAATACTGCATCAGGAGCACACTCATCACGCACACCACCAGAAAAACGAGCCCGTGGAAGAGCAGGAGCATCTTGGGGTAGACCGCTACAAAGGGAGCGCCGGCATCGAAGCCCTGTCCGAGATAAGGAATGAGAGCCGACAGGGCGGCTTTGCAGTTGTGGATATGCTCCAGCCGGGTGGAGGACTGCATCCCGTCGTAGACCAGGACCGAGCGCTGGTTCAGCGGCAATCCGAAAAGCCGGACGTAGTAGACGTATTCTGCCAGCACCAGAGTGTAAAGAAAAGCCAGTCCTCCGACAAAAAAGCCGTTCCACCTCGGCTTCCAAACCGCGGGAAAGGGCTGAACCGCCGAGAGAACGGTGAGGAAGAGGACCAACAAGACCGCTTTGGCCCCGCTGAACCCTCCGGCGAAGTGATCGAGGGTATACTTCACCGCGATCATCACTTTGGGATAGAGCAGCATACCGAGCAAGACGGCCAGGAGCCCGCCCGTTCTCAGGACCGCCTTCATTTCTTCCAGTCTCCGGGCGGTTTTTCGTACTGCAGACGAAAGGTCTCAGCGCCGTAGAGCGAGGGGCCGAAAGCGTCGGTGGCGGTATTGATAGTGCCGCCCGGATACATCTCCAAGACCAGCCGATTTTCTTCCTCGAGATAGCCGGTGACGAGCGGACTTGTCCGCCAAGATCTGTCTTCGGGAAGCGGCTGGTGTCCCTCGATCACCATGTAGACCGGACCCTGGTACCACTCCACCGGTCGTCTCGTGATGTTGAGTCTGTAAACGTCGCAAAGCTCCAGGGGAGTGGACCGCCGCAGGAGCTTCACTCGACTCATCCGGACCTGATCGCCCACGTGGGTCTCCTCCACCGTGGAATCTTTAGTGAGCACTCCGGAGAGATCGTGGCCCGAGATGAGGGTGACCGTCCAGCCTTCTTCCAGGGGCTGGAAGGCATATCGGAGGACCGATGGAGTGGTGGGCAGTCGATTGTTCTCCACCACCTGAAGATATTGAAGAGCCGGCAGCAGAACCAAAAGCGACATCCCAGCCAGGCAACCAAGAAGATATTTGCGAGAGGCGTGGGCTCTGCTCCAAAGCAAGGGCAGAGCGAAGACGATGGTGGCTGTGGCAAATCGCCAGGCGTCGACCCAGAAATAGGCTATCCCCGAGAGGACAAAGTTGAGCCCCAGAAGTGAGAGTGAAATGATGGCGCCGCGCTTGGCCGAGTATCCAAGAAAGTAAAGAAAGAAGGGAAACGCGGCCAGAGTCTGGGTGTCCAGCGGTCCGCCGTCCACCGAGTTCTTAACCATCGAAAATGTGACCAGGGCGAAGCTGATGGAAGCCCACAGTCGTCCTCTCCGGGCGTAGCCTTGAGCGCACAAAAACCCGGCTATACTCACCAGCAAGAAAAGCGCGGCGTGACACCACCTCAAACCTGCCGGAAAAACGGCAAGAAAGGACCGCCCCATCTCAAAGCTCTGCCCCGTATAGTCGAAGAGCGTGGCCAAAGCCACCTTCGACTCATGAATGTGCTGCAGACGAGTGGCCGACATCATACCGTCGGAAAGACAGACCGTGCGGGGTAGAATCGGCAGGTCCGTCTTTTGGCAGAAATAGAGGTGCTCGGCTACCGGCAAACAGTAAAGCAACGCTAAACCGACCAGAAATGCGGGAGTCCACTTCTTGCTCCAGAATGGGGGAAAAATCATCAGCAACGACAGCAGACTCAGGCTGAGGAAAAGAAGTCGGACTTTGGCTCCACTCAAGCTAATGGCGAAGCTGTCGACCACCAGTTTGCAGACAAGGAGAAAGAGATTTGACTGAAAGGTGAGCCAGAGCGCAAACAGCGCTATCATCATCAGAGCAATCGCGCGCAGCTTCATCGCTCGCCCAGGACAGCCCGCACCAGATGTCCGACCACCAGGTGACATAAGCCGCAATAGACCAGACCGGAAAGGACGAGGGCGCCGCTCAACGGGAAATGCAGAGCGTAAAAAAGACACGCCCCCAGGATAAAATCGATGTGGTCCCAAGGCAGATGACGACCGCCTCTGGGGATCCCACGCCGGCGCTTCAGCAGACTGTTCGCCACCATACCGAGTTGAGCGCCGAGAGCCAGAACGACAGCCTCTTCCAACCTCCCCTGAAAAGCCCCACAGAGCATACCCGCAGCCAGCGCCCGAGGCAGGCTCGTGAGACCGCGCCCCTCGCCGATGATACGCTGACCGCCCACTCGGCCGCGCAGATCGAGCGGCACCACCACCGAAGTTCCGTAGAAGTGACCGGTGAGAAAAAGCATCAGGTTGGCCGCCATCGCCGGCAAAAAAAACAGCAAGACTTGCTCGAGCGGCAGCATCGTCTTAGGTCGCCAAATTCTTGATGGAAGTGTAGAGGCTCAAGGCTCCCAGCAAACCCAACCAGCCTCGGACGGTAAGATGGAACGCTCCCTGGCCCTCAGAGAAGGCCGACGCCAGAGCCACCAAGCCCCATAAAAAGAGAAGCCACTTCCCCCAGAGTGCCCACTCTTTTTCAGTCCAGTTCACAACTTAAGAGTTTCCTGGGCCTCAAGGCTCTCCCTGCCGGTACCGGACCTCCGTCACTCCGAAACGGCGTTGAAGCTCTTCCCCGTAGATCTCGTAGAGCTTGATCGAGCCGAGACGCTGGGGATGGAGTTCGAAGTAGTACGGATTGGCAAAGAGTTGGTCGTCGATGTACCAGGGCCCGACCAACTCCTTGCCGTCCGCTCGGATCTCGACCTCGTTGTCGACTCGACGTACTTCAAGCTGATGCTCCACTGATTGGTACTCAAAGCTGATCGTGGATGTGAGCGGCTTCCACAGGGGCCAACTTCCCAACGCCACCGCGCAGACCAGGGCCGTGCCTGGTAGTATCGGTCGAATCGCCCCCTCATACTCTCTGCTGAAAAGGGCCGCCAGCAGCGTCCAGGCAAAGATCGTGGTGTCGAGTTCGGAGTCGTGCAACCCCTGAAACCCCACAAAGAGCATCAGCCCTCCGAAAAGCGGGCGGTTGTGCCGAATCAGCAAAGGTAGAAAGAGAAGACTCCCGACTCCCCAAAACCCGCTGGCCGGCACCGCGAAAGAGAGGACCCTCAGGACCCCGTCCCGGGGCTTGAACCCGAGCAAAGTGAAGAAAAAAAGAAGCCACCAGAAACGTCCGGCTAATCTGAAGTCCAGAGTAACCAGGTAGAGTTCGACGAACAGGACCACGAAAAGCCCAAAGATCGGCCAGCGGCTCTCCTTCCCTCTCCACTCCTCTAGCGAGACTGCCAGGGCGGCTAGCCCCGACAGATACAGCAACCCCTGGATGAAACTTTGAGAAAAGTAGGGCCAAGCAATCAGCGGCGCTCCCAAGAAAGTCTCCTCTGTTCGACTATGAATCCCACCCGCGAAAAACAGGCTGGAGAAAAAGAGAAAGTGGCCGAGTCCCAGGACCGTCCTTATGTTTCGAGGCTCATTCATGGAGAACCCATCGGTTTCCACCCCAGGGGTTGAAAGCGGGCACCTTCGAGCCTTCCAGCACGAAGACGTCGACTTCTTGACCTCTGTTGAGAGCAGATTTCATCTCCGCCTTCAGCTGGTCGGGCTGAAGGCGCCTGAGGAAATAGGAATAGAGATAGGGATCGCCGATGGTACGAAGGTGAGCCTCGGTGAAGTAGGCGGGAGAGACTCTCACTCCGCCGATAGGAACGGGCTCCAGCAGATGCTCTCGTGGCTTGCCGTTCCGGCTCAGCAACACTTCCGTGGTTGCGTCGTAAAAGCCGTGGCGAGGATAGCTCCGGTGGACCTCCAGAAGGTAGGGCACGCCGTCCTTCCAGAACTCGGCTCGAAATCGAACCTCCCGATTGGCGTCAAACATGTTGCCGATGGAGAAATAGCGACCTTCGGCG
>Ga0207914_100278_pt1 | contig 23344 bp, 25 predicted proteins | sample DeeseametaMP2497_FD_184171 | JGI IMG/M metagenome (GOLD analysis project Ga0207914, IMG submission 184171) | Marine microbial communities from East of Antigua and Barbuda, Atlantic Ocean - MP2497 (SPAdes) | ecosystem: Environmental > Aquatic > Marine > Oceanic | place: East of Antigua and... | reverse complement strand
GGCGTTCCGCGCGGCGGAGCAGGGCGCGCAGATGGTGCGGGTGCATGATGTGCGCGAAAGCGTGCAGGCGCTGCACCTGTGGCGCGGGCTGGCCGACGCGGGGTTGAGCGCGATTTAAGTCACAGGTGGGGTTTAAGGCGCGGTCGGCTTCGCTCCGGCGCTGTTGCCCGCTTCCGCTGGAGCCGCTTCCGCTTCGTCCTTGGGCGGGAAGATGCGCATGCTGTCCAGCGTCTTGTCGACGATCGGCAGATATTGTTCGCTCAGCATTTCGGGATAGACGAAGGTGGCGGTCACGATCGAACCGTTGGGCTGCTTGAGCAGGCGGACCGCGACATTATTGCCTTCGCCGTCATTGGCGGTGCCGCGATATTCATTTTCGCCGATATAATCGCCATCGACGCCTTCGGCCCCGCTGCTGACCGCTTCGACGATCTGCTTGAGCGTTTCGTCATTGTCATTCTTTTGCCAGAATACGCGCACGTCCGCGCCCGCACCCTTATCTTCATAGATTGCGCCGTCGGCGGTGCTGCCCTCCGCATTTTTCGTCCAGCCTTCAGGGAAGCTGATCGAAAAGCCGCGTTCCAGATTGACGTAATTGCGCGGCTCCGCCTCTTCAGCGGCCTGTTGGCTGGCCAGCGCGCTGGCAGCGGCGGCATTGGCGGCGGCGGCCAGCTCCTCCTGGCTTGGCATGTCGGCCACCGGTTCGGTGCGGCCGCAGGCGGCGAGGAGCAGGATGGGCAGGCAGGCGGTGAGGGCGGCGTGTTTCATGCGCCGATCCAAAGCATAGGCAGCATGAGAATACAACGGTCGAGCGATGGGGAGCAGGCGATGGCGCGTCGGTTTACGCCGCGCTGTCGATGCCCAGTTCGGCAAGCTTGCGGTAGAGGGTCGATCGCCCGATGCCCAGGCGACGGGCCACTTCGGTCATGCGGCCGCGATAATGACCGATGGCGAGGCGAATGACGTCGGCTTCGATCTCGGCGAGCTGGCGCACATGGCCATCGCCTTCGAACAGGGTGATGCCTGCGCCGTCGCGGTGCGGCTGGCTGGCGGCGCGCGGGCGGATGGTGAGGCGGTCGATCGGCTCGCCGGTCCTGATCTGGGCCGCGATCTGCGGAAAATCCTGCGGCGTCAGCGCGTCGCCATCGCACAGGACGGCGGCGCGGAAGAGCGCGTTCTGCAACTGGCGGACATTGCCCGGCCAGCCATGCTGCATCAGCAGCGCCAGCGCATCGTCGGTCAGGCCCAGGCTGCGCAGACCCGGCTGGGTCGCGATTCGCGCGAGCAGATGGCGGCAGAGCGCGGGAATATCCCCCATCCGTTCGCGCAGCGGCGGGATGGTCAACTGAACGACGTTCAGGCGGTAATAGAGATCCTCGCGGAAGCGACCGGCCTCTATTTCCTCGATCAGGCGCTTATTGGTGGCGGCGATGACGCGGACGTCGACATGGATCGGGCGGCGCGCGCCGATCGGCTGCATTTCGCCATCCTGCAGCACCCGCAACAGCTTGACCTGTGCGTCGAGCGGCATTTCGCTGACTTCATCCAGAAAGATGGTGCCGGTGTCGGCGCTGGCGAATTTGCCGACATGGCGGTCGAACGCGCCGGTAAAGGCGCCGCGTTCATGGCCGAACAGTTCGGATTCGACCAGATTGGCCGGAATCGCGCCGCAATTGACCGTGACCATCGCCTGTTTGTGGCGGGGGGATGCCGCATGGATGGCGCGCGCGATCACATCCTTGCCGACGCCGCTTTCGCCCTCGATGAGGACCGGCACGCGGGCGCGCGCCGCCTTGGCCGCGATGGCGAGCGCGGCGCGGAATTGCGGGGCGGAGCCGACCACATCCTCGAAAGAGAGGGGGGCGGTGATCTTTTCGGTGAGCGGGCGCAGCTCGCCATGGGACGCGCCTTCGCTGATCGTCGCGTTGAGCGCCGCGAGCAGCCGTTCGGGCGCGATCGGCTTCGACAGATAATCGGTCGCCCCCGCGCGCATCGCCTCTACGGCAACGGCGACATTATTGTGGGCGGTGAGAATCAGGATGGGCAAGGCAGGGCGACGTTCGCGAATCTCGCGGATCAGACCCGCGGGTTCATAGTCGGGGCTCCACTGGTCAAGAATGATTGCATCTAGCTGCATCCCGTCCTGGGTGCCCAATGTGGCTATTGCGGTTTCGCCGTCGCCCGCAAAGATCGTCCGCCATCCGGCACGCGCGGCCAGCGCCGAAACCAGCCGTCTTTGCGCCGGTTCGTCGTCGATCAGCATCAGCATCGGTATGCCGTCGCGCGCCATCTATACCCCTCAATAGAAACAGGTGACCTATGGTAAGGACGGGGGGTAAAGGCGGCCTTAACCGCGAAAGATTTTCTTGTGCCCGTGCGGGTTGAGGGGGTGCGCGGGACAGGATAAGAGGTTCGCCACAACCGCCACAGAAGGGGACCGGACATGGCGTCTGACGGAAATATTAAGAAAGCGACCGAAACCTATGCCGGATTTGTCGGCGTGATGAAGTGGGGCACGATCGCATCGATCGCGGTGGCCGCGCTCGTGGTGCTGCTGATCTCCAGCTAGGCCGATCACGCACGAACAGGAGGGGATGCCATAATAATGAAGATAGCGGTACTGAAGGAGCAAGCATCGGGCGAGCAGCGCGTTGCGGCGACACCGGAGACGGTGAAGAAATTTATTGGTCTTGGCGCGCAGGTTGCGGTGGAGGCAGGGGCTGGCGTGACGGCGTCTGTGGCCGATGCGGACTATGCCGCTGCCGGGGCAAGCGTTGGGGATCGGGCCGCGACGGTGGCGGGCGCGGACATTGTGCTGGGCGTGCAGGGGCCGGACGTGACCAGCATTGCCGGCGCCGGTACGGGTGCCTGGATCGTGGCGGGGCTCAACCCCTTTGGCGAGCGGGCGCGGGTCGATGCCTATGCGGCGGCGGGCTATGAAGCGCTGGCGATGGAATTCATGCCGCGCATCACCCGCGCGCAGTCGATGGACATATTGTCGTCCCAGTCGAACCTGTCGGGCTATAAGGCGGTGCTGGATGCCGCCAGCGAATATGGCAAGGCCTTTCCGATGATGATGACGGCGGCGGGCACGGTGTCTGCCGCGCGCGCCTTCATCATGGGCGTGGGCGTGGCGGGCCTTCAGGCGATCGCCACCGCGCGCCGCCTGGGCGCGCAGGTGAGCGCGACCGACGTGCGGGCCGCGACCAGGGAACAGATCGAATCGCTGGGCGCCAAGGCGATCTTCGTGGAGAAGGTCGCGGGCATCGAGGGCGAAGGGTCCGGCGGCTATGCGACGGAAATGTCGGATGAATATAAGGCGGCCCAGGCCGAGCTCATATCCTCGCACATTGCCAAGCAGGACATCGTCATCACCACCGCACTCATTCCGGGCCGCCCCGCGCCGCGCCTGATCAGCGACGCGCAGATCGCGTCGATGAAGCCGGGCAGCGTGATCGTCGATCTGGCGGTCGAGCAGGGCGGCAATGTCGAGGGCGCAGTGGCGGGTGAAGTGGTGATGCGCCACGGCGTCAAGATTGTGGGCCATCGCAACGTGCCTTCGCGGCTGGCCACCGATGCCTCGGCCCTGTTCTCGCGCAACCTGTTCAACTTTCTGTCTGCCTTCTGGGACAAGGACAAGGGCGCGCCGGTGCTGGACGAGGAAATCGGCAACGCCATCCGCCTGACGCAGGGCGGCAAGGTCGTGAACGAGCGATTGTTGGCCAGTTGATGGCGGATTTGGTCCCTGTCCTCCCCTGCAAGGGGAGGGGGACCGCCAGCTTGCTGGTGGTGGAGGGGTGTCACCCTCTCGATAGCGTGACACCCCTCCGTCTGGCTGCGCCAGCCACCTCCCCTTGCAGGGGAGGATGAGGGTGCTGCAAGGGCAGGTGAACAAGGCACGGCAGCTTCGCAAGGCCATGTCCTTGCCCGAAGTGAAGCTATGGCAGGGGCTTCGCGGACGTCCTGAAGGTTTCAAGTTTCGCCGCCAGCACCCCTCTGGTCCCTATGTCGCTGATTTTTATTGTCACGAAGCGCGGCTGGTGGTCGAGGTAGATGGCGAGGCACATGGCCGGGGCGATGCGCCGGTAAAGGATAAACAGCGTGATAGCTGGTTTGCGGCAAAAGGACTGACAGTCCTTCGCATACCGGCCATCGCAATTTTGAACGATCTTGACACAGCTGTCGCCGGGGTAGTCGCGATGGCGCAAGAGAGGATAGGGGAGGACTAGAATGGACTTTATTTCCATCCTGTCGGTTTTCGTGCTGGCATGTTTTGTCGGCTATTATGTGGTGTGGTCGGTGACGCCGGCGCTCCATACGCCGTTGATGGCGGTTACCAACGCCATTTCGTCGGTCATCATCGTGGGCGCGCTGGTCGCGTCGGCGGAGGCGGGGAGCGCTGCGGCCAAATATCTGGGCCTGCTGGCGGTCGTCTTTGCATCGGTCAACATCTTCGGCGGCTTTGCGGTCACCGAGCGGATGCTGGCGATGTACAAGAAGAAGGAGCGCAAGTGATGCATGAGATCGCACAGATCCCATGGGGCGTGAGCCTGGCCTATCTGGCCGCGGGCGTCCTGTTCATCCTGGCGCTGCGCGGGCTGTCCAGCCCGGCGACGAGCCGTCGTGGCAATCGCATGGGCATGATCGGCATGGCGATTGCGGTCGCCACCACACTCTACACCCATGATGTGGTGAGCCTGCCCGAAATCATCGGTGCCATCGTCATCGGCGGCGGCATCGGCTTCATCATCGCGCGGCGGATCGCGATGACGGACATGCCGCAGCTGGTGGCGGCGTTCCACAGCCTCGTCGGCATGGCCGCCGTCCTGGTCGGCGCGGCCGCCTTCCTCAATCCCGGTGCCTTCGGGATTTTGGACGTAGTGACCGGCGAAATCCACAATGCCAGCCGCATCGAAATGGGGCTGGGCGTGGCGATCGGCGCGATCACCTTCTCCGGCTCGGTCATCGCCTTCCTCAAGCTCAACGGCAATATGTCGGGCAAGCCGATCATGCTGCCCGCCCGCCACCTCATCAACCTTGGCACGCTGGCCGCGATCCTGGGGCTGATCGGCTATTTCGTGACCGACCAGAGCTCGTGGATATTCTGGACGGTGACGGCGCTGAGCTTCATCATCGGTTTCCTGCTGATCATCCCGATCGGCGGGGCAGACATGCCGGTCGTTGTGTCGATGCTCAACAGCTATTCGGGCTGGGCCGCCGCGGCGATGGGCTTTACGCTGGGCAACAGTGCGATGATCATCACCGGCGCGCTGGTGGGCTCTTCGGGTGCGATCCTGTCCTACATCATGTGCAAGGCGATGAACCGCAGCTTCATCAGCGTCATCGCGGGCGGCTTTGGCGCCGATGCGGGACCGGCGGGCGCAGGCGGGCCAGTGATCGACCGCGCCTACAAGCGTGGATCGGCCGAGGACGCCGCGTTCCTGATGAAGCAGGCCGACAGCGTCATCATCGTGCCGGGATACGGCATGGCGGTGAGCCAGGCGCAGCATGCGCTGCGCGAGATGGGCGACCTGCTGAAGGCCGAAGGGGTGAAGGTCAAATATGCGATCCACCCCGTCGCGGGCCGTATGCCGGGCCATATGAACGTGCTGCTGGCCGAAGCGAATGTCTCCTATGACGAGGTATTCGAACTGGAGGACATCAACAGCGAGTTCGCCCAGGCCGACGTCGCCTTCGTCATCGGCGCGAACGACGTCACCAACCCGGCGGCCAAGACCGACAAATCGTCGCCCATCTACGGCATGCCCATTCTGGACGTCGCCAACGCCAAGTCGGTGCTGTTCGTCAAGCGATCCATGGGCGGGGCTGGCTATGCCGGCGTCGACAATGAAGTCTTCTACATGGACAACACCATGATGCTGCTCGCCGACGCCAAGAAAATGGTCGAGGAAATCGTCAAGGGGCTGGCGCACTGATAGCGACCTTATTTCCCGTCATTCCAGCGAAGGCTGGAATCTCTCTTTTCTTTCGCTATCAGGCAGAAGAGAATTGAGATCCCGGTTTTCGCCGGGATGACGGGATAGGGGTGACAATGCACAAACTTGGCCTGATCGGCGGTCTTAGCTGGACGTCAACCGCCCGCTATTATGAGATCATCAACCAGGCGGTGCATCGTGCGCGTGGCGGGCAGCATAGCGCGCCGCTGCTGATCGAGAGCCTGGACTTTGCGACCGTTGCGGCCTGCACCAGCGATGAGGAATGGGACAGCGCGGCGGACGTGCTGATCGCGGCGGCGCGGCGGCTGGAGACGGCAGGCGCGGGCGCGCTGCTGATCTGCGCCAATTCGATGCACCGCGTCTATGACCGGGTGCAGGGCGCGGTGCATGTGCCCATCCTGCATATCGCCGAGCGCGTCGGCAAGAAGATGCAGGCCGACGGCGTCGAAAAAGCCGCGCTGATCGGTACGCGCAACGTGATGACCGAGAAATTCTACCGCCAGCGGCTGGTTGCGCATGGCGTGTCGCTGCTGCCCCCCGACATGGAACTGGCCGACCGGATCGACCGCATCGTCTATGACGAGCTGACTGTCGGCAAGATCAGCCGCGAATCCGAACGCTATATGAAGTCGGAAATGACCGACATCGCCAAGCAGGATGTGCAGGCGGTGGTGCTGGCCTGCACCGAGCTGGAACTGATCGTCGACGTAAAGGCCAATGTGCTACCGATCTACGACTGCACGTCGATCCATGCCATGGCCGGGGTCGAGTTCATCCTGGGCTAGAGGGACAGCCTTCAGTCAGGCTGCCATCCTCCAACAGTCAGATCATCGCTGCGTCGGGATCGGTAAAGACCTGGACATGAGGGTGGGGCAAGGCGCTCCCTGTTGCCAGGGAGGCGCGCCGGCACTGCCTTAGCGAACCGCCGTCCATGTCTGCGTCTTGCAGAAGAAGGCGATGCAGCCCTGGACTTTCAGGGTGCCATCGGCGTTGCGGCTGATTTTGGACGTGTAGCTTTTGCCGCTTTCCGGGTCGTAGATCGTGCCTTTCCAATGACTGCCGGCGTCGCCAAAGCCGGTCAGCAGGGGCAGGCCCACCAGCGGGCGGGAGCGCAGCGCCGGGTCGGCATTTTCGACATCGGTATTCGGGCGGCCCGGCGTGGGTTTTAGGATTTTTTCGATTTTGCCGCAGAGGCTTTTGCCGCACTGGGCGATGTGGACGATGGCTTTGGCCTCGACCGTGGCCCAGCGACCTATGACGGGCTGCGCGGCATAAGCGGGCAGGGTGATGGCCGTGGTCAGGGCGGCAAGGGCGATGGTGGCAGCTTTCATGCGATCCGTTTCTCCATATCTTTTGCCCGAAGATATGCCGCAAATCGCGACGCCCGCCACCGCCTTTTTTGGCGGAAGCGGGCGTTTTGGTTGGGAACGCTACGGCAGCGGGCCGCGGCGCGCCTGAATTTTCAGAAGGCCGTGCTGATCGAGCAGGCCGCCGGACCCAGGATGACGACGAACAGGGTCGGCAGAATGAAGAGAATCAGCGGCACGGTCATGATCGCGGGCAGGCGCGCGGCCTTTTCTTCGGCGCGCATCATGCGCTCATGACGGAATTCGGCGGACAGCACGCGCAGCGCCGAAGCGAGCGGGGTGCCGTATTTTTCCGTTTGGATCATGGTGGTCACCACGCCCTTGACCGCGTCCAGCTTGACGCGGGTGGCGAGATTTTCGAACGCCATGCGCCGTTCGGTCAGGAAGCTGAGTTCAATCGCGGTCAACTGAAACTCGTCGCCAAGTTCAGGATAGGCCTTGCCCAGTTCGCGCGCCACGCGGTTGAAGGAGGCATCGACGGTCAGACCGGCTTCGGCGCAGATGACCAAGAGGTCGAGTGCGTCGGGCAACCCCTTGCGGATCGCGGCGGAGCGCTTCTGCACCTTGTTGTCGATGAAGATGTCAGGGGCTTTGTAGGAAAGCAGCAGCGCGATCGCGAAGGCGAAGAACCGCTTCACCGGCCCCCATTCCGGCTGGATGCCGACGCCATAGAGCAGCAAGGCCGCTGCGCCGCCGATGACGATCGGCATGATCATGCGGCCAAAGATGACGGCGACGGCCATGTCCTTTGACCGGATACCGGCCTGCGCCAGACGGATTTGCGCGTCCTTGAGCTGGTCGTCCTGCAGAACCTTCAGGCTCGACAGGAAGGAGCGCATATGGTCCGTCGTCTGGTTGCGCTGGACAAGCTTTGCGCGACGCTTGGCGGTCGATGCGGTGATGCCAGCCTTCAACTGTTCGCGGCGATCGTTAAGCGCCTTGACCCGCTTGGCCATCGGATCGCGCACGGTCATGATCGCATAAAGGGCGAACAGCATCGCAAGCGTCGCCAGCGCGGCGAGCAAGGTGCCAAAATCGGTGGCGGTCATGCCGAAAAGTGTGCCGGCAGGGGTAGGGGCGTCCATGTCTCTTATCCCCGATCAGATTTCAAAATTGACCATCTGGGCCATGATGAAGGCGCCAATCGCCATCCAGCACATGCCCCCGATGCCGATCACCTGCATCAGCGAAAGCCCGAAAATGCCCGCCGGATCGGGCGTGAAGAAGGGGCTCATATAGTTGAAGTTGATGTAGCAGATCATGAAGAATACGAGGAAGGGCAGGCAGCCGATAATGTAGGCGGACGCCTTTGATTCCGACGACATGGCGCGGATCTTGAGCTTCATCTGCGCGCGCTGGCGCAGCACGGTGGCAAGGTTCGACAGGGTTTCAGCCAGGTTGCCGCCGGTTTCCCGCTGGATCGCGAGCGTGATGACGAAGAACTGGAATTCGGGCGTGCCGAGGCGATCGGCGGTTTCCTGAAGCGCCTGCTCCATCGTCTTGCCGATCTTGATCCGTTCCGTGATGAGCTTGAATTCCTCGCCTACTGGCCCAGGAATTTCGCTCGACACGATGCCCAGCGTTTCGGCGATGGGGAGACCGGAGCGCAGGCCGCGCGTCAGCAGTTCAAGCGCGTCGGGGAATTTGGCGTTGAAGCGGTTGATCCGCTGCTTGATCAGGCGGCTGACCCACCAGTGAGGCAGGAACAGAGCGGCGGCCATGCCGACCATGACAGCCATGAGGAACGGAAAGCCGCGCACCATAAGGAACGCCGACAGTACCAGGAATATGCCCGCGCTGGCGGTCATATACTGGCTGAGCGTCCATTTCTTGCCGGTCATCCTGATCCGCTTGGTCAGATTTTCCGGATTGGGGATCAGCGACACCAGCATCTTGGCTTCGGCGCCAGTCGAACGGTTCGAAATGGCCTTGCGCATCCGCGCTTCCAGCAGTGCTTCTGCCGAATCGCTGTGACGGCCGCGGATCATCGCGACCCGGCGCTTGCGCGCCTTTTCCGGCGACGGACCGGCGAACGCTATGATGGCCATGCCCAACATGGTTGCCACCAAAACCGTTATCAGGATGAAATTGCCGTCCATCTGTTCGCCTATTCCCCAGTCATCGCCGCCGCCCGGTCAGGCGGCAGACGCGATCAATCTTCCAGTGCGGCCGTCTTGGCCTTGCGGCGAGAGGGCATCATGTTGCGGAAGTCGCCGATCTTGCCGAGCAGGGAGTCGCCCTTCTTGCGCGGTGCCGCAGCGCCGGTGGCGCCATCGCCCGCATCGCCCGCGCCAAGCACCTGGTCGAGCAGGGCGGTGCAGGCTGCGCCGACCTTGCTGCCCTTGGCAGCTTCGGCCAATGTCTTGCCGAGCTTTGCCGCCTGCGCGCCGACCCGCAGGTCGAACGGGATGAGGACATCGACCTTGCGTTCGATCGAGGTTTCGAAATCCTTGCGGCTGATTTCGGGCGAGCCGGGATGGACGCGGTTGGCGACCACTAGCACGCGCGATTGCGGTGCGTTGCTCTTGAGCCAGGACAGGATGCGGATCGTGTCGCGTGCCGCCGCCAGCGTCAGTTCGGTCACGACCAGCGTGACTTGCGCGTCGGTCATGAGATGCGGATGCTGGATCAGCATGTTGCGCGGCAGATCGACGACGCTGCATTCAAACACCTGCCGGAATTCTTCCAGCAGTTGATAGAAGGCGCCGCCATCGGTCATCATCGGCTGGCTGATGGGGGCTTCGGCAGACAGGATCGCCAGCGTGTCGCTCGCCCGCACCATGGCGCGTTCGATGAACAGGCCGTCGATGCGGCTGGGATTGTCGATCGCGTCGGTCAGGCCACGCCCCGGTTCCAGGTCCATCGCCAGCGCATTGGTGCCGAAATGGACGTCGAGGTCGAGCAAGGCGGTCGGACGCTTCTTCTTGTCCGAGAGCATCCATGCCAGCGAGGTGGCGATGCTGGACGCGCCCACGCCGCCGCGCGTGCCGATGACCGCAACGGTCATGTGCGGGCGTTCGGGCGCAGCGTCGCGCGGGGCCATGAACACGGCCTGCGCATTGGCCAGCGCGTCGCGCAACTGGTCGGCGCCAAATGGCTTGAGCAGATAATCCTGAATGCCGCTGGCCACCAGATCGCGATAGAGGCGCACGTCATTGACCTGGCCCGCCGCGATCACGACGGTGCCGGGTTCGCACACTTCCGCCAGGCTGTTGATGTCGTTGAGCGGATCACCGCTTTCGGACATATCGACGAATAGGATTTGCGGCGATGCAGTGATCGACAGGCTCTGGACTGCGTTGCGCATCCCGCCCTTGTTCACCTTTTCCGGTGCCCAGCCCAGTTCGGCGCACACCGAACGGATCAGATCATAGCTGTGATCGTCGCAGACGAAGGCGTGAAACGGATCACGCTGACCAGTGAAACCGGGTTTCCATGGGGCGTTCATGTTACTGGCCTCCTGCTGACATCTGCTTGAGATCGCCAGCGCCCGTTGGCGGCTTGTCGCGATAGGTGGAAATGGCGCGGTTCGACGTGGCCGTACGCAGATTGCTGTCGGTGCCCTGACCCCGGACGAGGTCTTCGGGATTGGCGACCATCGCGGCCAGATTGCTGTTGGTGCCGCAGCCGAAATTGGACGTGGTGCCCAGATTCATGTCGGTTTCCTGCTTGCTGCTCCAGTCGGGGCAGCCAGGGACGCTGGCGGTGGCGCGGCGCACGATCAGGCGGACGCTGCCCTGGGGCGCATCGCCAGCGGCGGCGGAACTATCCTCTGCGACCAGCAGGCCGTGACGGGCGACGACATCGGCGATGCCCTCGCGAATGCCGGGACTGTAATAGCCAGCATCCGTGACGATCGCGACCTGATCGCCATAGCCAAGCCCGATCGAGGCGAACCAGTCGTTGAGACGACCTGCTTCATAGGCGGACAGCGAGTCGCCGCTGGCCTGCACGTCGAACGTGTAGGCGGCATAGCTGACAACCGGCTGATGCACCGATTCGACGCTGCGATTGGGGCTGTCAGTGACACATCCGGCGAGCGGCAGCGCCAATATGGCGAGGGCGGTGAGAGTCTTGGCGGACAGATAGGTCATGTCTTTGGTCCTTCCGTCAGAAGCTGAAACCGGGGGCAGCTTTGCCGGGCTTGCCCGGCTTTGCGACCGGCGCGGCGGCGGATGCCTGCGGGCCGGGGGTAACCGGCGTGGGCGATCCGGGCGCGCGGCGCGGCATTTCGCCCTGCTTGCCACTGATCCCGTCATTGCCCTGCTGGAGCAGCAGCCCCTGACCGATATTGGCGTTGCGGAAGCCGTCGGTCGGCAGGCGCACGTCCGATGCGTTCATCGGCTTCACCAGATAGGGGGTGACGACGATGACCAGTTCGGTTTCGCTGCGCTGGAACTGGCGCGACTTGAACAGGCTGCCCAGGATTGGCAGGTTGCCGATGCCCGGCACCTTGTTGATGCCGTTGCTGGTTTCATTGTTGAGCAGGCCCGCAATCATGAAGGCCTGACCCGAACCCAGCTCCACCGTGGTTTCGGCGGTGCGGCTTTTCAGCGCAGGGACGTTGGCGTTCAGCGTGAAATCCAGGCTCGACACCGTCGGGCGGACCCGCAGCGAAATGCGGCCGTCGGCCAGCACGGTCGGCGTGAAGGCCAACTGTACGCCATATTGCTTGAATTCGATGCTGTTGCCCTGCGTGCCATTGCTGACCGTGTAGGGATATTCGCCGCCCGCCAGGAAGCTGGCGGTTTCACCCGATAGCGCGGTCAGGTTGGGCTGCGCCAGCGTGGTGGCAAGGCCGCTCGATTCGGCGAGGTCCAGCGCACCGGCGATGTCCATGCCCAATATGCGAGCAACGCCGCCAAGGCTGTAGCTGCCGTCGCTAGGGTTGTTGAAAGTCCAGGTCTGGCCTGCAGCTGTCGTGGACTGAGTAACGAAGTTGCGTGTGCCGCCTCCGATACTGCCCAGCACCTTGCCACCAGACGTATCCAGGCTGGAGAAATTCGTGCCGATCTTGTGACCCACATCCTTGGCGACTTCGGAAATCTTGACCTGGAGCATCACCTGCAACGGCGTAGCCATGCGCAGGCGGCTGACCACGGTGGTTTCCTTGCCGACGAAGGCCTGCGTCAGCCGTTCGGCTTCGGCGGCATCTTCGGGCGCCTGGATGGTGCCGGTCAGCAGGACCATGCCGTTCATCTTGTTGACCGCGATGTTCGCGCCGGGCATCGCCAGGCGGAGCATGTCATCGATGCTGGTCAGGTTGTTGCCGACGCGAACCGTGCCGGAAAACAGCACCTTGCCGTTTGGGGCGGTGGCGAACACAGTGGTTTCGCCTGCCTTCTTGGCAATCAGGTAAAGCTGGTTCTGCGAGCGGACATGGACGTCGACCACTTCGGGATTGCCGATCACCACGTCGGACATCTTGGCGCCCAGGTTGACGACACGGCTGCCGCCGACCGACATGAGGATCGCATTGTCCTGTGCGCTGGACGGTGCGGCGTTGACGGCCGTTCCGGGCACGGCGGTCATGGCTACGGCCAGGCCGAGCGCGATCGCGGGTCCGGCGACCTTGCGCCCGGACATCTGGAGCATCGACTTCATCTTACTTCCCCCCGACCGGAACTTCGGTCACGTTGGTGCCGCGGGCGACGCGGATGACCGGGCCGCTGACGGCAGCCGGTGCGGTAATCTGGGCGCCGGTGCCAGCCATTGCCGCGCCGTTTTCGGCCTTGGCCGGGACCGAGCTGCGCTGGTAGCGCGACACGTCGGCGCCGGTCGAATAGGTGGAGCCGCGATCAATGGGGCGCGACGCGATCTTGGCGATGATCGCCTTTTCCGCGTTCGGGCTGGCGCCATCGGGCAGATCGACATCGGCACCGGCGATGGCAGCGTCCAGATCAGACGCGGTATCGGCGATCGAGCGCAGCGACATCGACAGGGAGCCGATGGTCTGGGCAACCGCGATCTTTTCCGCGATCTTGGGCGTCACTTCGATCGTGACGTTGGAATAGGTACGTACTTCCGGCTTGCCGTCCGCGCCCATCGCATCCATCCGCTGGTCAGTGGCAAGGACGCGCAGGTTGCGCAGGATGGTTTCGGAGACTTTGAGCGCTTCGCCATCGCCACCGCCCGCAACGCTTTGCGTCAGGACCAGGTCGATGCGGTCGCCAGGAAACACGAAGCCCGCGACCGAGCTTTGCGCCGAGACGGGAACGGTGACCGCGCGCATCCCTGCGCCAAGCGCTGCGGCCAGGAAGCCGCGATCGCCGGGCTTGACCAGGCCGCCCTGGGTCAGCGGCTGTCCGGCGGAAATGGCGGTGCGCACGACGCTGCCTGCCAGTTTCGCCGGATCGGCCTGACCTTTGAGATAATAGGCCTGTTCGATCAGATCCTTGGGCCAGGGCTGGAAGCGGAAGCTTTCAGCGTCCAGAATGGTGCCAACCGGCAAAGCCTTGGTCGCGACCAGCACATGGGGCTGATCGGCCTCAACGGGCATCGACGCAGCATTGACCTGCGGTGCGCTGGAGGAGCTCAACATGCTGCGGGCAAGCAAGGCCGTAGTGACCGCTATGATAAGCGCTCCTACCAGCAGCACGATTTTCTTGGCATCCATGACGAAATTCGCCTCCCTGTAATGGGAGCACTGCCCCCAGTGCTTCACTCATCACGTAAATTGGTTAAAATATCGTTGGCCACGGCAGCAGCCACAGCGCCGCGAGGGAAATCGCCACGCCATAGGGAATTTCAGGTTGTCCCAGCCTGTGGGTCATCTTGTGGTGGATGACGGTGACCAGCGTGACCACGCCGCCCAGCAGCGCCATGAGCACGACCAGCGACAATATCGCCTGCCACGGGAACCACAGCGCCAGCGCGGTCAGCAGCTTCACGTCGCCGCCGCCCATCATGCCTAGCGCGAACAGCGCGGCGAACAGGGTGAAGATGGCTGCGCCGACCAGCAGTTGCACCGCCATGTCGGGCCAGAGCGCATAGCCGTTTGCCAGCCACCAGAGCGGCGCGAGGGCCGCGACCGCCAGGTTGAGCCGGTTGGAGATGATGCGCGCACGCAAATCGGTAATCGCCGCAGCGATCAGCAGTGCGCCAAGGGCGCAGAGCAGTATGATTTTGAAATATTCCCCCGTCATGGGATTTGACCCTAGACCCGATGGCTTACCAAACCGTAACCATGGCCCGCATGGATTCGCCCCGCTTCACCTCGCCATCCTTTGACCGCCGCGCCTGGCCGATGGGCGGGCGGCTGGACTATTGGAGCGCGCCCGACGGCTGGCCGATCCGCCGCTATCAACTGGGCGATGGAACGCGGGGCCGGATGCTGGTGCTGGGCGGGCGCGGCGACATGATCGAAAAATATCTTGAGGTGGTCCTCCATTGGGCCGAACGCGGATGGGCGGTCACCACATTCGACTGGCGCGGGCAGGGTGGGTCGGGTCGGCTGACCGACGATCCGATGACTGGCCATATCGGCGATTTTGCCGACTGGATCACGGACCTGAAGGCGCTGGCGGTCGACTGGCGCGCGGAGGGAGATGGGCCATATGCGATGGTGGCGCACAGCATGGGCGGGCATTTGCTGCTGCGCGCGCTGGCCGAAGGGATGCCGGCGCCCGATGCGGCGGTGGCGGTCGCGCCGATGCTGGACGTGCATAGCGCGCCCTTGCCGCGATGGCTGGCCGTGGCCGTGGCGCGGGCGATGCTGTGTCTGGGCCAGGGCGCGCGGCAGGCCTGGACGCAGAAGGAAGGGTCCGAACGGCAGCGACGGATACGGCAGAAGCGGCTGACCCATGACCCGGACCGCTATGCCGACGAACTATGGTGGCGTGACCATAGCCGTGACATTGCGCTGGGGCCGCCAAGCTGGACCTGGGTCAGTCAGGCGCTGGAATCGACGCGGGCATTGGCCGAGAGTGATGCATTGGCGCGGCTTGCCGTGCCGCTGCTCATATTGGCGACTCGCGCCGACCAACTGGTGTCCACCCCGGCGATCCGACGCGTCGCCGCGCGGATTCCCGGTGCGCGACTGCATGTCTATGGGCGAGAGGCCGCGCATGAGATATTGCGCGAACTCGATCCTGTCCGGTTGGATGCGCTGCGGCGGATCGACGCCTTTCTGGACGAGATGGCGGCGTGAGCCATCCCGATATCGTTATTGTGGGTGGTGGCATGGCCGGGGCCAGCCTGGGCGCGGAACTGGCGGGAGAGGCGCGTGTCCTGCTGCTGGAGATGGAGGAGCGGGCCGGCTATCACGCCACTGGCCGATCCGTGGCGTTTTGGGAAGAAACCTATGGCGGCGCGGCGGTACAGCCTTTGACGACCGCGTCGGGGCCGTTGCTGAGCGTTCCCGACCCTGATTTTCATGACGGCAGCTTCCTGTCGCCGCGACGCACATTGCATGTCGGACGGGCCGGGGATGAAGGGCATCGCGATGCGCTGATGGCGGAATTTGCGGGCAAGGTGGTGCTGGAGCCTGTCGATCCTGCCGCGCTGGTGCCGGGGTTGCGGCCGGACTGGACCATGGGCGTCATGGAGGCGAGTTGTCAGGATATTGACGTGGCTGCGCTGCATCAGGCCTATTTGCGCCAGTTCCGGCGGCGCGGCGGCGAAGTGCGGCTGGCGACGCGGCTGAACGCGGCGCGCGCCGTGGGTGGTGGCTGGCAGGTGGAGACGCCGGACGGAGTGATCGCCTGCGCGATCCTGATCAATGCGGCGGGAGCATGGGCGGACGATGTAGCGCGCGCCAGCGGCGTCGCGCCGATCGGCTTGACGCCGTTGCGGCGGACGGTGGTGCAATTGGGCGTGCCATCCATGCCATCGCCCGACCTGCCGCTGATCATGGATCTGGCCGGGCAATTCTACTTCAAGCCGGAAGGGCAGAGGCGCGTCTGGCTGACCCCGCATGACGAGGCGCCATCGCCCCCGTGCGACGCTGCACCTGAAGAACTGGCGGTGGCGGAAGCGATCGCGCGGTTCGAAAAGGCGGTCGACTGGCCGATCGCGCGGGTCGAGCATGTCTGGGCGGGCCTGCGCAGCTTCGCGCCCGATCGTGCCCCGGTATATGGGTTCGACCCCGATAGGTCGGGCTTTTTCTGGTTCGCCGGGCAGGGCGGTTTCGGCATCCAGACCGCGCCCGCCGCCGCGTTGCTGGCGGCCGCCCGGCTGCGCGGGGAAGCCCCGCCGGAAAGCGTTGCAGGCATTGATGCGGATGCCTATTCTCCGACCCGGTTTCGCTGACGAAACGAATCTGGAGAACGGTACATGGCGCACAAGTTCGTGATCGAGAAGAACAAGGCCGGCGAGTTTGTCGCCAAGTTCAAATATAATAGCGAAACGATCTTCTGGACCGAAGGCTATAGCAGCAAGGCCGGCGCGAAAAACGCGATCGAGTCCGTGCTGAAGAACGGACCGGGCGCGCCGGTCGAAGAGGCGGAATAAGGCGGCTTTCGATTAGCCAGCAAGAGCGGTCATGCGCTTTGTCATTCCTCCCCTGCAAGGGGAGGGGGACCGCTGGCGTAGCCAGTGGTGGAGGGGTCTCTCTCTCGATAGCATGACACCCCTCCGTCTGGCCTGCGGCCAGCCACCTCCCCTGCAAGGGGAGGATCAGCTTCGGTCATCGCGCCAATATCCGGTCTGCAACTGGCGCGACCGCAACAAAAAAGCCGCCCGTTACGGGGCGGCTTTTCTGTTTGATCTCTGACGAAAGCTCAGGCTTCTTCTTCGGCCGGGGCTTCTTCGGTGAGCGCGGCGAGATCGCCGGGTTCAGCGTTGGGATCATAATCTTCGGTGAAGCCGGCTTCGTCCTTTTCGAACAGGTCGGCCATGACGTCGACGCCTTGGCTTTGCAGGTCGGCCTCTTCAGGCGAACGCGCCACGTTCACCTTGATGGTGACGGCGACTTCGGGGTGCAGCGCGACCTTGACGTCGAACACGCCGAGCGTCTTGATCGGGCGTTCCAGAACGACCATCGCCTTGGTGACGTTGGTGATGCCCTGTGCCTGCAGTGCTTCGATGATGTCGCGAACCGCAACCGAACCATAGAGCGCGCCAGCGTTGGATGACTGGCGGATCAGGATGATCTGCGTGCCATCAACGTTGCCGGCGGCTGCTTCGGCGTCCGAACGGCGAGCGGCGTTGTCGGCCTCGATCTTGGCGCGGTTGGCTTCGAACAGCTTCTTGTTGGCGCTGTTGGAACGCAGCGCCTTCTTGTTGGGCAGCAGGAAGTTGCGGGCGTAGCCGTCCTTGACGGTTACGACGTCGCCGATGGCGCCGAGCTTCTCGACACGTTCGAGCAGAATGATTTCCATGGGGCTTACTCCCTTACTTCACGATGTAGGGCAGCAGGCCCAGATGACGGGCGCGCTTGATGGCCTGGGACAGTTCGCGCTGCTTCTTGGCCGAAACGGCCGTGATGCGGCTGGGGACGATCTTGCCGCGTTCGGACACGAAGCCCTGGAGCAGACGAACGTCCTTATAGTCAATCTTCGGCGCATCCTTCGCAGCGAAGGGGCAGCTCTTGCGGCGGCGGAAAAATGGGCGTGCCATGATCTAGATCTCCTTATTCGCCAGCGGCTTCTTCGCGGCGCGGGCCACGGTCGCCACGATCTTCGCGCGGACCACGATCGCCGCGGTCACCACGGGGGCCGCGATCGCCACGGTCGGGGCGGTCCTGCTTGCGCATCATGACCGACTGGCCAGCTTCCAGCTCATCGACCTTGACGGTCATGTAGCGGATGATGTCTTCGTTGATCTGCGTCTGGCGCTCCAGTTCCGCGATCACGCCGCCGGGGGCGTCGATGTTCAGCATCACATAGTGAGCCTTGCGGTTCTTGGCGATCTTGTAGGCGAGCGAACGCAGGCCCCAAGTTTCGATCTTGGTAACCTTGCCGTTATTTTCTTCCACGATCTTGGTGGCGTTTTCCGCCAGAGCGTCCACCTGCGCCTGTGCCAGATCCTGGCGCGCAAGGAACACATGCTCGTAAAGAGCCATGATGCTACCTTCTTCTGTTGGCCGATTGCTGACGCCCACCCCATGTGGAACGCCCCTCCGGCTATCGTCTTTCATGCTCCGCAAGCGGGCCGAGTCACCTCTGGTCCGATGCGAAGGCGCGCCTATGGCGGAAAGGCGGGGGAAAGGCAAGGGCGTGTGAGGTAAATCCATCCGTTCGGGCTGAGCTTGTCGAAGCCTTGTCCTTTCTTCTATCCCCGTAGAGAAGAACGACAGCACTTCGACAGGCTCAGTGCGAACGGTTGAGAGGTTAGCTTATGGCGGTCGGAATTGCAGCACTATCCCTGATCCTGCTGATGATCGCCGCCTATCGGGGGATGAGCGTCATCATCATGGCGCCATTGCTGGCGATGCTGGCGGTGTTGCTGACCGATCCCGCGGCTGTCCCCGCCGCCTTTTCCGGGCTGTTCATGGAAAAGGTGGCGAGTTTCCTCAAACTCTATTTTCCCGTGTTTCTGCTGGGCGCCTTGTTCGGCAAGCTGGTCGAGATTTCTGGCTTTTCCCGCGCGATCGTGACGGCGGTGATCGGCATTGTCGGGGCGGGGCGGGCGATTCCGGCGATCATGGCGGTCACCGCGCTGCTGACCTATGGCGGGGTGTCGGTGTTCGTCGCGGTGTTCGCCGTCTATCCCTTCGCCGCCGAAATGTTCCGCCGGGCTGACATCCCCAAGCGGCTGGTCCCGGCGACGATCGGGCTGGGGGCGATTACTTTCACCATGGATGCGCTGCCCGGCACGCCGCAGATCCAGAATATCATTCCGACCAGCTTTTTTGGCACAACGTCCTGGGCCGCGCCGGTGCTGGGGCTGATCGGGTCGGCCTGTATCGCGGCGATGGGGCTGACATATCTGGGCTGGCGGCGGCGCGCGATGATGGCGGCGGGGGAGGGCTATGGCGCACCGGAAACGCTGGTGAACGAGCCGGAGCCGGTTGACGCTTCGGTCACGGTGCATCCGCTGGTCGCGCTGCTCCCGTTGCTGGTTGTGGGGGTCGGCAATCTGCTGCTGACCATGGCGATTCCGCGCTGGGTGAGCGGTGACGTCATCACCCTGTCGCTGGTCGGCATGGCCGAGCCGGTCGAGGTCAAGGTGGCGCAGGTGTCGGCGCTCTGGGCCGTCGAGGGCGCGTTGCTGATGGGCATCGCAACGATATTGGCGTTTGCCTATCGGACGGTGGCGAAGCGTTTTGCCGAAGGATCGAAGGCGGCGGTCGGCGGCGCCCTGCTGGCGGGGATGAACACGGCGGTCGAATATGGTTTTGGCGCAGTGATCGCGGCGCTGCCCGGTTTCCTGATCGTCAAGGAAGCCTTGCGCGCCATCCCCGATCCCCTGATCAACGAAGCGATTACCGTCACGTCGCTGGCGGGGATTACCGGGTCGGCGTCCGGCGGACTGTCGATCGCGCTGGCGGCGATGGCGGACCAGTTCATCGCTGCGGGCGATGCCGCGGGCATATCGCGCGAAGTGCTGCACAGGGTCGCGTCGATGGCGTCGGGGGGGATGGACAGCCTGCCGCACAATGGCGCGGTCATCACCTTGCTGGCGGTGACGGGCCTGACCCATAGGCAGGCCTATAAGGATATTTTCGCGCTGACGCTGATCAAGACTGTGACGGTGTTCATCGTCATTGCGGTCTATTATCTGACCGGACTGGTCTGAAAGGACTGGTCTGGCCGGATCAGGCGGCCGGGCGATGCAGTTCGGCCGATCCCAGGAAATGGGCGCTGGTCGATGGCCCGGCGCTCGTCAGCAAGGCGGCGACCATATCCTTCAGGTTGCCGGACGGGCGGCAAGGGTCATCATAGGCCATGGCCCATTGCCCAAATTCGCGCGCCACGATCGCGCCTTCGCGCAGCTTGACTACGCCGCGATGACGGCTGTCGTCATAGATGCGGGCAAAAATGCGCTCTACCGCGTCCTTTGGACCTTCCAGTACCTGAAGGAAGCGGCGCGAGTTGAACAATAGCAGGCCGGTCACATTGTCCCGCCGATTGCGGACGGCGGCTTCGCGCGCGATGGTGGCGCAGTCGTCGGGCGTTACCGTCCCGGTGACGGTGCTGATATACATGATCTGATATAATGACATGGCCGTTCCCGATCCGCCCTCCACCCAGGGACTTGTGCCGGGCAAGCCGTTAATTTGGGGTATTTAACCTGTGTCAGGGAAGCGGGCACGCAAAAATGCCCCAGGGGAGGAGAGATCCCTGGGGCATGAAGGGGATGGATCGGCTTAGCGGATCGCGTTGCCGATGACCGCGCCGATCAGGCCGCTGGTGATGGCGATCAGCACCGCGTCGTTACCCGACTGGACCCACTGATAGCCGCGCGGCGGGGCGTTCAGGCGATAGCCGCGATAATTGTTGATAACGCGATAGTTGGTCGCCTGGCGCCGGTCGAAACGCTGGCCCTTCGCCCAGCGATGGTGGGAGGCGGCGTAGCGGTTGTTGCGCACATCCTTGCGAACCACCGTGCGCTGCTTGACCACGGTGCGGCCATTGGGCTTCTGCTTGACGACCGTGCGGGTCTGTTCCTGACGATGCGGCTGGCCATAGGCCTGCGCCTGTGCCTGGCTGCTGATGATCGGGCTGGCGACCAGGGTGGTGGTGGCCAGCGTCATGAGGATCTTCTTGAACATGTCTTGCTCCTTTGCCGTGTTCGGGCGCCCTCTGCGGCGTCGAGAACAGAGATAGGCGGCGCTTGTCGCAGCCATGTGTCGCGGAAGGGCAAAGAGTGTCGGAAATTGTAACAGATTGAGATTAAAGATGAATGTCCGTTCATCTTTGCAGCCCGCGGCGCTCTTTTTACAGGTGGGCGCCGGTCGGGCCGGTCAGCGCTATTCGTGGCGCAGCGCGTCGATGGGGTTGAGTGCGGCGGCGCGGCGGGCAGGGAAATAGCCGAACACCACGCCAATGACGGCGGAAAAGACGAAGGCGATCAGATTGACCTTCACGTCGAACATGAAGGGCACCTGCATCAGCGGCGCTATGGACCAGGAGGCGATGAGGGCGAGGAAGAGGCCGATCACCCCGCCAAGGCAGGACAGCACGATCGCTTCGACCAGAAACTGCATCAGCACTTCGCCCGCGACCGCCCCGATGGCCAGCCGGATGCCGATTTCGCGGGTGCGTTCGGTCACGGAGACCAGCATGATGTTCATGATGCCGATACCGCCGACCAGCAGGGATATGGCCGCCACTGCGCCAACAATTTGCGTGAGGATGGTGGTGGTACCGGTCAGCGTGTCGCTGATCTGCTTGGTGTCGAATACGTTGAAATTATCCTCGCTGCCTGCCTTGATCTGGCGTCGTTCGCGCATCAGGTCTTCCAGGCTGTTCTGCACGGTCGACGTGTCATAGGCATCGTCCACCGCGATCATGATCTGGCTGATGTCGCGATTGCCGGTGAAGCGGCGCTGGACGAATTTGATCGGCATGACGACGACGTCGTCCTGATCGCCAAAGCCGCCCTGGCCGCGCGTCGCGAGTGCGCCGATCACCTGGCAGGACACGCCCTTGATCCGCATCCGCTGGCCGATGGGATCGGCATTCTGGAACAGGTTGGTGCGTACCGTATTGCCAATGATGCAGACCGGGCGACCGGCTTGTTCCTCTTCCGGCATGAACAGGCGACCGCTGGTCAGCTTCCAGCTTTGCACCTCGAAATAGGCGGCGGTGGTGCCATAGATGGTGGTGGACCAGTTATTGCCTTCATAAATGGCGGTGCCGCTCGACTGGGCCATGGGCGCAACCGCGCGGACGCCGGTCAGCTGGTTTTCGATCGCGGTCAGATCGGCAGGCTTGAAGTCGGGCGGGCGTGGCCCGCCGCCGCCGCGGCCAAAGCCCTGGCCGGGGCGCAATTGCAGCACATTGGCGCCCAGCGAACTAATCTGTTCGCGCACGGCCGCGGTCGCGCCATTGCCCAGAGTCACCATGGTGACGACGGCGGCGACCCCGATGATGATGCCCAGCGTCGTCAGGAAGCTGCGCAGCTTGTGCCGGTTGATCGCCCGGAAGGCGAGGATGACGGTGGTGCCTAGCATGACGATCCTTTCCTCTCCCCAGCGGGGAGAGGGATGCGGAGACTTGGCAGCTTGCTGCCTAGTCGTAGCTGGGAGAGGGGAAGAGCCAAAGGCTGCGTCCGGTTCCCTCTTCCAACTTCGCCTAACCCGCTGCGCGGGCAAGGCTGTGTATCCTTCTCCCCCCGGGGAGAAGGTTTGACCTGTGCGCAACTCACGCCGCCAGCCCCTTTTCGATCCGTTCGACCAGCCCGTCTCGAAAATGCACGATGGTGCGGGCAAAGGCTGCCATGTCGGGTTCGTGGGTCACCATCAGCACGGTGATGCCGCTGTTCCGGTTGAGATCGGTTAGCAATTCCATGATTTCGACCGATCGTTCGGAATCGAGATTGCCGGTCGGTTCGTCGGCCAGCAGCACGTCGGGGCTGGTGACGATGGCACGGGCGATGGCGACGCGCTGTTGCTGGCCGCCTGACAGTTCGGCGGGTGTATGATCCCACCATTGTTTGAGGCCGACCTTGTCTAGCGCGGCCATCCCCAGTTCGTAACGGGTCTTTTTGTCCTCGCCACGATAGAGCAGGGGCAGTTCGACATTTTCGAGCGCGCTGGTGCGGGACAGCAGGTTGAACCCCTGAAACACGAAGCCGAGATAGCGGCGGCGGAGCAGCGCGCGCTGGTCGCGGTCGAGCCGTTCGACATGATGGCCCTTGAACAGGAATTCGCCGCCCGATGGCACGTCGAGGCAGCCAAGGATGTTCATCGTCGTCGATTTGCCGGAACCGGACGGCCCCATGACCGCGACGAAATCGCCCTGCGCGATGTCGAGGTCGATGCCCTTCAACGCCTGAAATTCGGTCGCACCGCTGCCGTAGATTTTGGTGACGCCGCGCAGGGTGATGATGGGGTCCGCAGGCATGGCGATCAGGGCTTGGCCGTCACGGGGGCGGTTTGCGGCGCGGCGTCGCCCGAATTGCCGAGCTTGCCCA
>Ga0207914_100277_pt1 | contig 23405 bp, 21 predicted proteins | sample DeeseametaMP2497_FD_184171 | JGI IMG/M metagenome (GOLD analysis project Ga0207914, IMG submission 184171) | Marine microbial communities from East of Antigua and Barbuda, Atlantic Ocean - MP2497 (SPAdes) | ecosystem: Environmental > Aquatic > Marine > Oceanic | place: East of Antigua and... | reverse complement strand
CCCCTGCTTTGTGAACAAAGTCGGCCCACTCCCGTACCACCGTCTCCTGCTCAGGGTCCAACTCCCCGCTTTCCAGAAGCCCCACCACCGTACCCCAAAGCTTCTTCCAGTGCTCCCGATGTTCGTTGAGCCGGCGACAAAACTCCACCACCAGCCGGACTGCAAGCATCTTGAGGTACATCTGAAGCTCCTCAAACCGCCCGTCTTCCACGAAGTTCGTATGAGAGATGTCTTTCTTCAGAGAGTCGCAGTGAATCAGACCGCAGACCACGGGAAGCCCCAGGTCGGACAAGGGCCTGTGTACCACCAACCCCCTGTGAACAAAGAGAAGGCCGTTCTGATTAGCCTCCTCCCGTCCGACCAGAGCCAGGTAACCGAAAGCGTCCTCGTGCTCCAGAGTGAAGGTCGGTTCGAGCGCGCTGGATTGCACCGAAGGTTGAGCCAGTTTCATGGGGTCCCCTTTACGAACGATCTTGCCCCATAAGATCGTCTCGGAAGGAACCTCCGGCATGGGTTCGGTGGGATAAGATTTGCCCCCGACGACCAACGGTAAAATGGTGTGGCGACAGGCCTCCAGCCATTCCAGTTCGGGGTGTGTTCTGGTGCTCCAGAGCAGGTTGAGCTCTCGCTTCTTCTTCACCACGACTCGACTGTAGGCCGTCTCTTCCGAGCCGCCATCCACCGATTCCAATCGCACCCCCTTGGCGTTGATCACCAGGCGAAAGCCACGCGCTTGCACGACGGACTCGACCTGAACTTCCTCGGCGAAATTGAGGGCCGCCTCGATGCCGACAGCTAGTTCGGTCAGATGATCGGGAGCATCTACGCCCGGAAAGAGAAAGGTATCGAGTACTCGCAACTGCTCTTCGGTGATCTCCATACCCTCAAAGTAGTAGATGAGCTGTCGACTTGTGGTCTCCACTGCCAGATGCTGGGAGCGCCCCACGGTGGCGGCCGCCACCATCTGCAGAATGTACATATACGGATCGGGCAATTGAAACCGTCGCATCGCTCGCGCGGCGGTCTGGGGAGAAAGGGTGAACGTGCCCTCCGACTCGGTTCGGCCGACCGACTCCAACTGGGCCAAGAATCCCCTCAATTCTTTCGAGGCAGGTTGCTCCATAGTGGCTCAACGAGTTGTTTCGGGGCCGCCGTTCCGTCACCTCGCCAGAGAATCTTGCAAAAAAGCAAGGGTGGCCTCGACGGCTCTCTCCAGCTCTATCGACCTTGCTTCCAACGCAGCCGGCGCGTGTCGGCCTGCCAGGGCGGGCACCCGCTTACCCCAACGGTCGCTCAGCCACTTCTCCGCCCAACCGTAGAGCTTCGCCAGAGGATGTTCCGAGTAGAACCGAGCCGAGCATCCTCTCTGAAGAATCCGATCGGAAATTTCCCTAAGCGCCGTATCGCGACGCTGAAAATAGGCTTCCGACCGGCGCAACGCCAATCCGGTCAAGTCCGTCTCCAGCCCGTCGCCGCTGACCATAACCGCAAACGACACCGGACCTTTCCAGGGAAGCTGCTCCCGCTGAGAAATCACTCCATCCACGAGCCACAGCAGCTCAGCCCACTGCTCGCGCTTGCGCAGTCGGCCGGCGAGCGGCTTGTGCTCCTCGCTCTCCAGGAAGGCACTCATTAAAAGTAACACGGACTGGTCTACAATCTCTCCTTTGCCCAAACTCTCGGCAAAACCCGATTCAATCTGGAGGTCAGAGCTAGCGCAGACCTTCATCGCCCGGCTCACCGGAAACGAAAAAGTGGGGAGTTCATCGCTCCGTTTCTCTACTAACGCCAGCGGTCTCACCGAAGTGGTCAGCCCGAAGACGGGATCGTTCTGAAGACCGTTCAGTTGCCTGCCGTCGAGATAAACGCGGGCCGGAGCGGCGTAACATTGATCGATCAAGGTACCGGATATGCGCAACATCTTCTCTCGCAGCGCGTCTCCTGATAAGGACCAGATATCGGAAACACCCGCGCCGATTTCGAAATGACTGACCACGATGGAAAACTGCGCCTCTCCCTTGAGACTCAGCTGGCGATTGACAAACCTCTCACCCGTCCAGGCCTGACCAACCCCTCCCGGATAGCATAAGCAAAACGGGTGTTGACTTCCTTTCCCCAGCGCTCGGATAGCGGTTCCCAAGGTCAGTAGCGCACGGGGCAGATACTCCGGCATTTCGAACACGGCGCTCTCCACGTCCTCAGGCGAGATTTCCCGACCACCGACGAAGCTAAAGCGACTCTCTCGCCAGGTCTGGGCGACGTGCACCTCTTCGGCTCCTAATGCCACCGCGCACTGAACCAACTTGAGAACCCAGGCTTCCGGAAACGGCAGCTGAAAAGCACCAAGCTTTTGCCAACTTCGCTCCCGTTTGAGCGAGAAAGAGCCTTCGGAGGAGAAGGTGCCCCGGCCCTGTTGATCCTGAAGCCAGACATGAAAATCTGAAGACTCGGAACTCATGAGGAATGCCGTTCTCATTGGCGTATGAATCCCCTGGAGAGTTTGACATCAACCGCTCATCGAACCTTAATGAGAGGATGTCTGAACTACACGACGCCGCCTATGAAGGAAACTTAGAACTTGTAAGACGTCTGCTTGCAAGCGGAGTTTCGTTGGACGAGACAGACGATGGCTTGACTCCGCTGCAATGGGCCGTCGCAGAGGAGCATTTCGAAATCAGCAAGCTCTTACTCGAAGCAGGCTCGGATGCGAGCCTGGCCGGGAGAGTCGGCCCCCGCGAACATAAGCTTATTCGCCTGTTGGTGGAGCACGGATGCCCTCCCCAAGAGCTTTTCCATCCCGACTCTCACCCAGTAAAAACAACTCGCTTACTTTTGAGACTCGGCGCCAGCCCAAACAGTCTGGATACTTCAGGTCAAACGGCTCTCTATCGAGCGAGTATGAAGTCAGTTGAGGCGACCCAGCTCCTCTTGAGCAACGGCGCCGACCCATTCCAACGCAACGAGGACGGCAGCCACGCCCTGCATTTCTGTGCTGTCTGGGGACACGCGGCCCGTGTTAAGCGACTTTTGGATGCAGGAGTTCCCCCTGACTTTCCGGAGTGCGGGCAGTATCGGGCGCTCCCGATGGCCTGCAGTTGCGGGCACTACAAAGCCGCGAGAATATTGCTCGAACATGGTGCCGACCCAAATGCGGAAGACTCACTCGAGAAGGCCGCTCGGCATGGGTCTGCTCTGATTGTCCGCCTCCTGCTATCTCACGGCGCCAAGAAAACAGAACGAGCCCTCGAGGCTGCCCAAGAGTGGACGCCGGACCTTCTATCCAAAGCGCGTCAATATGCGAGTCAGTGGGGCAAGACTCGATATCGTTGGGGCATGAACTCACTCGGGGAAAGGACGCTTGAGGTACGCACAGGCAACCTCGTCTGCTCCTGGAAAGACGGCCACGCAGAAATCGTGGAGCTTCTCAAATCACATCCGTGAGTTTCAGTTGAACTCCTTGGAATGTCCAACTCACAACTTCCCCCGACGAACCCCATACTCCACCAAAAAATCCACCATCTTCTCCCGATGGGCGTCACGATAAGGCAGAAAATCCTGCAGAACCTCTTCATCCGGCAGACAAAAGAGGATGAACGGCTCCAGCAGCCCGTCTTCCTGAAGAGCGATCAACAGGGCCAGGTCGCCCGAAGGCTTCAGGTCTCCGGCTGCTTCCAACTCGGAAGCGATAACCGCCGCCTTCTCCAATGCGTCCACTTCCTCGGCCAGCGTTCGCCGATAGGTCTGCCCGGGATAACGCTTGCCAAACTCTTCCTCGCGCCACAGCATGCGAGCAGCCCCGTAGGCAAGCCATGGAGCCAACTCCGGCGATTTCTGGTCGCCGACCTGGACCTTGAGTGTCTTCCCGTCCTCCCCAACGGCCACCGCGGGCTTGAGACCGGGAAGGCTAATCTCCGCTCCGGTGGCGTCGGCCCAACGCTGGAGCCCTCTCTCCCAGGCCATCTCCGAACCAGGCTCGGCCACCACCGCCGAGGCGTAGGAACGCAGCGCTCTCTCTACGTCTCCCTGTTTCATCAGGGCGTTGCCTTTATACCGGTGAGCCGTTTCCACATCCGGGTCGATGGCGATCGCTCGGTCATAAGCCTGGCAGGCTTTGACGGTGTCCCCCTGGTGAAGCCAGGCGTCGCCCAGGTAGAGTGGGGCGAAGTACAGATCGGGGTCGGATTCGGCCGCCTGCTGGTAGTATTTCACAGCTTCTTCGTAGCGCCTGGCCGCGAAGGCATCCTCGGCCTTGTTCATGGCGACGTTAGCCGAATCGACCTTAGAGTAAACTGCTTCGCCGCTACTTCCGGGTAGTTCGGCCAGGAGTTGGTCCACCAAGGGGTCTTTCAGTCCAAGACTCTTGGCCTTGTTCAAATAGCTCAACGCCGTCTCCACCGACTCAGACCTCTGCTGCTCGTCGGAAGCAAGCCGTATCCTCAAAACGTACACAAACCCCATTCGCTTGAGATATTCCGGATTCTCGGGCTCACTCTGGAGAAGCGTTCTCAGCTCGGTCTCTGCCTTGTCGACTTCGAAGTTGGCGATGAGCGCGTCGAGTTGGTCAAGCGTTATCGCCCAAGCTGGCAGGGCGACAAAGAGGAATAACAAGAGGAGGAGATGGCGAAACTTCATTTCTGGATCTTACTCAAAGGCAAGATTTAGCCTGCCCTAGTTGCCCTGAACAAGCGGCGTCCGGGCCAAGCCGTGAAGAGACCGCAGGGTCCGCCGACAGGCGGCCGTGAAGCTGCCGAGACTGTACCCACCGCAAGCCAGAACTTTCCGATGAGAGTGCCAAACTACGGTGCAAGTACCCATCATGAGCAAATGATGAAGCCATTCCCAGATCTTGAGCGACACACCCGATCGACGTTGGCGAAGCTTTCTCAAGACGTTACCCTGAAAACAGAGATGCTGGGCCTCGTCCCTCAAGATCTCGCGACAGATCTCCTGGAGCAAAGGCGAGTTGGTGGCGGCGCGAAGGGCTCGATAGTAAGGCTGCGCTACGATTTCGGCGGTCACTAGAACCACCACGAAGAGTTCCAGCCCCGCTCGCTTTCGAAGCCACCGAAAGGTCTCATCCACCCAGTGTGCCCCGGCCAGCGGAAGCCTCTGAATGATCATAAACTTGCGCAAGTAGTGACTGTGCCGCTGCTCTTCCTCAATGAAGAGGTCGAGCGCGGACAGATAGCTCCAGTCTCCTGAACTCTCGGCGTATCGCCGCGCCGCCGCCCGCAACGAACGCCCTTGGGCATTCTCCCCGAGCTCGAATTGAGCGATGGAGTCGTCGATAGTATGGCGCTCACCCGCTGACAGCTTGTAGGAGTCGGACCAGGGCAACAGCTCCCCCCGGGTCCTCTTGGCTTCGAAGATTCGACCCCAGCGACTGAAATCGTAGAGTTCTCTGCGCTTGACATCCATAACCTCTCCCGACTGGCTCATTGATAGGAGCTTACCGTATTGGCTTTGCATTGTAAAGCTTGTGATTCTTGTGGATATTTTGGGCCAGGGTAAAGCAAGGACGAAACCGAACTTTTACAGAGTGCCGAGCCTCACTCTGCAAAGAAGATCTCGAGGTTTCAACTTCGTCGAGATTGTCGTGGCCTTTGGTCTGTTGGCCGTTATGGTCAGTATCTTCTTCAATCTGATCCCCTCCTCCACTCTAGCTTCCCTTCGGGCCGAAAACAGACTCTCGGCCAGCAACATCGCCCAAAACCAACTCGAAAGACTGAGAGCCACTCCGTTCTCGGACCTGGCCGGCTCGGTCACAGAAGAGAAGAGAGGCTCGACCATCTTCAAGGTGACAACTTCGGTTTCCACCATCGCCGGCCTGAATCCCGACCACATCAGATTAGCCCGAGTTCAGGTCGACTGGTCCGAACGACTCAAGGACCAAACCCTGGCTTATGAGCTGCGTGTTTTTAATCAAAATCGATAGATCACCCCGCCACGGGCTGACCCTGGTGGAACTGCTGGTGGGCTTCACGCTGACGGTGTTGCTGCTAGGACTCCTCTTCCAGTTTCTCATTCCCGCCCTCAAGATTTCTCGACGCACCACCCTAAGAGCCGAAATGCAGCAGCGGGCAACGCTAGCCATGAGAGAGATGGTAAGCGAAATCGAACAGACCACGGTCTTCGGCACCAGCATCAGCCCCGACTCCCATACGGTGGCGGTCCACCCGGTCGTGGAAGTCAGTCAGAACGGTCGCCGGATCTACGCCGACCATCTGATCGTCTACGCCTTTATTCCGGAAAGACAGGAGATCGTCAGGGGTCTATGGCGCAACGGTACGGACCCGGGCACGGAAGCCCCCCGACGCTTGAGCGCGGCGGAGTTGAGCGGTATCGAGGGCCGGCTTTCTCAAGACAGAGTGATGGTGGACGATGTGGAGGAATTTGAGTTGACCCACTCAGGAGACACCGGTTTTCTCCAACTCCCGTTGCTGTGCAGACTGGTCTTGAAAGAATCCGAGGAGTCCGGGAGCCGCCAATTCGAATTGGTCCGCAGCATCTCGCCCCGCAATCAACAATGAGATCTTCCGTGATTTTCCTGATACTGTTCCTTTTTTGTTGCCGGCTCGGTCTGGCCGAACTGGTGGAGGTCAAATTCAACTGTGAGCCGGCCGATTGCCAGGTGCAGCTGCGTAACCAAAAACAGGAATGGGACGACCTGGGGACTGCCGACAAGCCTCTTCAGTTCGAAGCGGAAAAGATCTCGTTGTTCAGGTTTTCGGCTCCCGGATATCTCCCCCGAGAAGAGACCTTGGCTCGCCAAAGTTTCAAATCGGGAACGTGGCCAAGCTCCGGTAGCTATCAGCTCGAACCGGACCTCACGACCAGGCTGCAATCCTATCTCTCCTTGTTCGGCCTGGTGGCCCTTCTGGGAGTCCCCGTCGGACTACTGATCCGAAAGCAAGTCAAGGACAAGAAAGCGGCTCAAGAGCGAATCGCGTTTTTGGAGAAACTGCAGTCGGAAGCGGACAAAACCCGGGACAGCGTTTTGGGCCAACGCCTGGGTAAGTATCTCCTGACCGCGTTTCTGGGCAAAGGCGGAATGGCCGCCGTCTATCGCGGCATCGCCGGAAAAGATCTCAAAACCGGCGAACAGGTGGCCGTCAAGGTCCTCTCGGCGGTGGAGCAAGAGCACTCGATAGCCCGCTTTCGAAGAGAAGTGCAGATTTGTCAAAAGCTCATCCATCCGAACATCGTATCTCTTCACGACTGGGGGGAAGATGGAGAGCTCATCTATCTCGTTATGGAGCTGGTGGAAGGCGGCTCTCTCGAGGAGTATCTGGAGAACGGAGTCAGCTATCAAGAGGCTCTGCGTATCTTCGACGAGGCGCTTGCGGGCATGGAGTTCGCCCACGGCCAGGGAGTGACTCATCGAGATCTGAAACCCGACAATATTATGTTGACCAAGAACGGTCGGGTGAAGATCGCCGATTTCGGGTTGGCCAAGCTTCAGAATATCAAGACGGTCACGGTGACAGGCACGGTGATGGGCACGCCTACCTATATGGCCCCCGAACAGATCCGCGACCAGGACCCCGACCCCTCCATGGATCAGTACGCCCTCGGTGTTTTGGGCTTCTACCTTTTCACCGGACGGCTACCGTTCGAATCGGAAGATATCATGGCCGTCATCACCAAACATCTCATGGAAGACCCCCCACATCCTCGGACCATCAAAGATGACCTGCCGGAAGCGCTCTGTGAGATCTTGCTCAGGATGCTGAAAAAAGAGCCCAAAGAGAGATTCGAGGATCTGGGTGCGGTGAGAAGAGAGCTAGGGGTGGCGCGGGGATTGCCTGGATAGATCGACTCGTGAGGCGCCCAAAGAGCAAGGAGGTTTGAGCGCCTAATGCTCCGCGTATTCAGCGAAAACCGACGATGCTATTTGGGATGGATCGCGAGTCCAGCTGTCCAGGCTATCCCCGCGCCACCCCTATATCGTCTTCCAAAAAAGAATCCGTGAGGTCTCGGCCGGGTCGAAGACCTGATTCAGGTTCAAGTCGACGATGGTCGGGCCCGGGTCCTTTTTCGGATTCTCAAGACGGTCCAAATAGGCTCCTACGTCTATGTTGGTCCCGGCCGCGGGATCAAAAACCTTCTTGCTGCGAGTCGTCGTTTTCTTGGTTTTACCCAGGAAGCGATGCTTCTTCTTCTCCGTCACTTTGGTGTACTCGATCGGTTCGGCCAGCATATCCTGCAGAAGAGCCCGGTAGGTCGAAACAGCGTTGACCGCTTCGTCTTTGGTGACGTTGTTGGCTCGCTCGTAGCGGATGTAGAGCTTGCCTTTCTCGAAACGATGAGGATAGGTCTCCAGCTGAAGGTTATCGATCTCCTCGGCGGTCAGGTCGGAGACTCCGGTCAGAGTGCCGTTTCCTCGCCCGACGACTCCTTCGAAGAGCACGGAAAAGCGGGCCTCTCCGTCCACGTCCGGCATTTTGACCGCCGAGACCTGAAGAGCACCGGCTAGGGTGGATTGAAGCGTCTGAACAATGTTGGGCGGCTCCAGGTACTCCGTCTTCTCGGTGCCGATCCCGAGAAACCTCTCAAAACCGTCTCGATCGTCGTTGTCGGTACTGAGGTCGGGTATGCTGAACCCCGACTGCTCCGGAAGGCCTATGACCAGAGTGGTGGAGACCGGGCTTTTGATCAGGCTCACGTTGTCGAGTTGCAGCAGGCTGTCCTCATCGCCGTTGACGACGGCCGCCCCGATGATGGTGATATTGTCGGCCAGGATCTCCTCTTCGGAGTACACGAGGCCGTTGAAGAACTGATCGTTTTGATCGGTGCCGTGCAGCTCCAGCGAGCCCTTGGCCACCAGCGCTATCTGATCGCTGGCCGAGAGATCGGCGCCGGAATCGATCTTCACGTCTCCCCTGGAAAAGATCGCGCCGTTTCCTCTCACCTGACCCCACACCGTCAAGTCGTCCTGGCAGTAGAGCACCCCACCGTCGAGAATCAAGTCGCCCTTGACCGTCAACGGCACGGTCGCTTCCGTGAAGTAGTCGATGGTGGTCTCATCGTCCATCTGGGTGTCGTGATGGACGTCCCGAGAATCGACGGCAGCGAGTTTGGTGAAGATGTCGTCGATCCCCAGTTCGGGCACGTTCTGGGCGCCCGCGTTAGGTCTCACCTCTCCCAGAATTTCGACGGGATTGCCGATCTTAATACCGCCGACCGCCACCACGTCTCCCCTGATCTCGGACTCCGGTCCGATCTGAATGGCGCTGCCGTTGGAGGAGTTGGATACCACGTGCCCGGGCTCCAACTGGTCCCGGTCGAGACCGTCGGCACCGTTGATCTCAGTAGCTTTTTCCACTGTGGGAATGCCCGCTACCAGCAACCCGCCGCTGGAAACGATCGGCCCGCTACTGGCGAGGGCGTTGGGATAGGGGGGCACGTAGTAAAGAACTTCGGCTTTGTATCGCGATCCGCGACATTCGCCCAGAGCCACCAGATGCACGGTGCTCTCGGGGACGACCTGTCCAGTGCCGCCTTCCACCGAGGCGTCGGACATAAAATTATTTGTGGAGAAAGGAACCCCGAGGTCGGCCGCTTTCCCCTGATTGAAGGTGAGAAACCCCTCGGCGTCATCGCCCGTGGAAGACTTCAGATGAACGGTATGATGGGGAGCCCGCTCCGTGCCGTACTCGCTGTTTTTCCAGACCTCGGTCAGAGCCGTCGCCAGGGCCGACTCCGCCATGTTTCGGGCGCTTCTCTGGTTGACCACCACGGTGCTGAAACGCATGTGAAAGAAGGCCATAGCCACCATGGTAAAAACCGCAAGCGAGCCCACAGTGACCAGCAACAGAACGGTCCCAATGGTGATTCCGCCCCTCTTCTGCGAACATCTTCCCACGGAGTATAGAATAGCACAGAAGAATCCTGGCCAGAACCGAGAATTCAGGAATTATTATGATGGGCAAGGTCAGGAGCCGGGAGCGAGCTTTGCTCTTTCGAAGCTTGCAAGTTCTCTTCGACGCCGGAGTCACGCTCCCACGCAGTCTTCGAATTCTGCAAGAGCAGGTGAAGGACAAAGCTCTGAGTGACGCTCTGGCAAAGATCGAAGAGCGAGTGATGAGCGGAATCAGCTTCAGCCAGTCGGTGAAGGAGTGGCCCTTCCTGTTCAGCGACCACTGTCGCCGCACCATTGAAGTGGCCGAAGCATCGGGCGCCCTACCCCAGGTCCTCAAACGCCTGGCCGAGTTTGAGGAGAAAGCTTACCAGACCGAGCTTCTGTTTCGAAGGGCTTTGATCTATCCGTTCTGGATTCTGTTCGTCTGCTGTATCTTCGTGCTTTGGGTCCCGCCGTATCTGTTCGGAGAGCTCTTTCGCCTGCTGGAGAACTCGGGAGTCGAACTCCCGCTGCTCTCACAAATGGTTCTGGGCTTCTCCAAGGTGGTGGGCAGCCCGTTCTTCTATCTCTTTTGTTTACTCATGGTGATTCTGGGCCACCGACTTGTAGTGGCCGTACGAGATAATCCCAGAAATCAGTATCGTCTTTTTCTGTTCATGCACCACAGCCCCATGCTCCACTCGCACCTGGTGGCGCTGGCGACCTGTCGATTCGCGCGTTGCCTGGAGCTCATGTCGGAGGTGGGAGTCCCCATCACTCAGACGTTGAAGCTCGCGGGCAACGCATCGGGCGACCCGCTCCTGATGCGGCGGATGCCGGAGGCTATCGACCTCTTGATACACGGCGCGACCCTCGAGACAGCTCTCGATGCCACCGACTTTTTTACCCCGACCTTCCTCAGCACCGTGCGACTCGGCCAGGAGTCGGGTGCGCTGTCCGAGGTGATGTCGAAGATCGCCCTACTTTACGAGGTTGAGTTGGAATATCGAGCCGAAATCTTGATCGGTGCCCTGGAGCCGCTGGCCATGCTGATGATGGGCCTGACGGTGGGAGTGTTTATCATCGCCACCATGTCTCCGTTGATGACTCTGATTCAGAGTTTGTGAGCAACTCGCCGCGAGGAGAAAGTCCGAGTCCAGCCAATCTATCAGTAGAACGAGAGGTCTCACAGAATGAAGGAAAAGACCCAGGCCTCACCCTGGAAAGACATCTGGTTTCGACCTCGCCGAGCTATCGGCTACGTGATCGACACCAATCCCGAACACCTGGTTTTTGCTTTGGCTACCGCTTGGGCGTTCGTGTACGCTATCCAGAAATCCAGCGAAGACTCTCGCGGGGATGGAAAGGATCTGCCCGAACTCCTGATCATCTGGACTTTTGCCGCCGTGCTTTGGGGTCCCATATCTGTCTGTTTGCATGGATGGATTGGACACTGGGTGGGGACGAAGCTGGGCGGCAAATGTGAAGATAGCACTCGCGTGCGTGCCGCTCTGGCTTGGGGCTCCATTCCCTATATCTTCTGTATCGTTCCGCTCACTCTGATCTACTGTCTTATGGGGTTCGAGATGTTTACTTCGGAAGCTCCACGCTTCCAAGAGGGGCCGGACAGCCTGCTCTACGGGGTCATGGGCCTGACCTGCGTCAACATCGTCCTCTGGGTCTGGTCATGGGTGGCCACCAGCCAGACCTTAGGTGAGGTTTTCGGATTCAGCGCTTGGAAGGGGTTTGTCGTTCAACTCTCTCCGTATTTGATGGTCTTTATCGTCGTCGTGGGCGTGATCCTCGCCTCCAAGCAATCCCCTGACAGCGTCATCAGAGCCTTGCTCGGAACCTGACTCTCTAACCTGTCTCTACCTGCTCGGCGGGCACGGCCAGTCCCGGCAGAATAACGCAGAAGACAGCTCCCCCGTCGGATCCGTTCTCGGCGGTAATGGTGCCCCGATGCTCGGTCACGATACGATGAGCAATGGAGAGACCGAGACCCGTCCCGTGCTCGTGATTCTTGGTAGTGAAAAACGGATCGAAGGCGTGGGTCGCGGCATCCCCCGCGAAACCCGGGCCGTTATCGGAGATAATAAGTCGAACGCCCTGACCATCGCGACCCAGGGTCGCCTGGACTTCCCCGTTGGCCACACCGGCGGCGGAAAACATCGCGTTGGAGAGCAGATTCAAGACCACCTGACGGAGGTGACCGGCGTTTCCGTAGACGGTCGGTAAATCCGGCTCAATCTCCACCACCACCCGCACCTCGCGGCGTGTCGATTCGGTCTGGACGGCGGCTTCGGCCGTTCGCACCACGTCTTCGAGTTGAAGAGGTGAGAACTCGGCCGGCTCCTTTCGAGACAGGCGCAGGAGGTCTTTAATCAGAGCACGGCAACGCTCCGACTCTTCCTTGAGACCTCGAATGAGTTCGTCATCGACCTTTCCCGCGGCCATCACGTCGGCTATGGTGGTAATAGCGGTCAAGGGGTTGCGGAGCTCGTGCATCACTCCGGCCATCAACGTGCCCATGGAGGCCAGCTTCTCCTGCTGAGCCATTCTTGAAAACTCTTCGGCTCGCTCGATCGCCGAGGCCGCTAAATCAGCAATGACGTTGGCCAGCTTCAACTCAGTCTCGGTGAAAGCGCCCGAGCGGACCGAACAGTCGAGATAAAGCAATCCGAAGACTTTCCTTCCTGAGCGGATCGGCAGACACATCACGGACCGGGTGCCCAGGACCTTGAGGCTGTTAGAGAGAGTGAACCGCTCGTCCACCTGAGCGTCGAGGGAGATCAGGGCCATGCCGCCGTCTCTGACCGCCTCCACCACGCTCCGACTGTAGTCGATGCCATCGTCGGCGGTAAGGGAATGAAAGGCCGGGACGACAAATTCGCTGCCCTGCTCCAGTAACACCATGCCTCTCTCCGAGCCGGTCGCCTCGACGGTGATTCTCAAGGCTTTCTCGAGAATGTCGTTGGCCTGATAGCAGCCGTGGAGAAGCTCCGAAATCTCGGCCAGCACGGAGAAACGCTCAATTTCGTCATCGGTAAGACCTCGCAGCGTAACCTGAGTGGCAAGTTCAAGAGTCTGCACACAGTCCGCCGGAATGCCGTCCGAGTTCAAACGTTCCTTGTCCACGTAATGGCAGAGTCGCTCAAAGTCCTGACGCGAAGTCATCTCGGTGAACTCGAAGCCGAGACGATGCAAACCGAGACTGAGCTCCTGGCTCCAAATCAGCTCGGCTTTGGCCTGGAGGCTGGGCCCGTTTCGAAGGTAGATGCGAACTTTGACGACCGAACCTACTTCGGGAGCGACTGGGGAAGCGACTTGAAAACCGGTCACCGAAATATCGACCGCTACGGTCGGCAAATACTCCCCGTCCCAATCGATCTCCACCACAAGGACTCTATGAAGGCGAATATTCGCACGCCGATCCTCGGCCTTCTCTCCCATTGTCCGCATCCCGTTGAACTCTTCGGGAATGTTTGCCGAGGGTCCTATCAAGGCGACTCGAGGATGAGGGTCACCGGCCCGTCGTTGGTCAGGCTGACTTGCATGGTCGTTTGGAACCGTCCTGTTTCCACCGGGCAGCCCTGCTCGCTCAGACACTTGCAAAAATACTGATAAAGCTCGTCAGCTTCTTGTGGTGGAGCCGCGTTGACAAAAGAGGGACGTCGACCTTTGCCACAGTCTCCGTACAGAGTGAACTGGCTCACTACTAGAGCGGAGCCGCCGATATCCAGTACGGAGAGGTTCATTTTGCCCTCTCCATCGCTGAATATCCGCAAATTGGCAGCTTTAGCCGCTAGCCACTCAGCGTCTTTGGGTGAGTCTCCCTGTTTCACACCCAGCAAAATCATAAGCCCACCAAAGATGGAACCAACGACTTCATCGTCCACCTCCACTTTGGCGGTGGACACTCTTTGTAGTACGGCTCTCAACGGGCTTTCTGACTGGTCCTGTTCACCTGGGTCACGTCGCGAATTCGACGCAGACGCTTCATCAATTCTTCCAGTTGTCTCTTGTTGGAGATATCGAGCGACATTCGAACGAACGCGATATCCTTGCGAGTCCAGGCTTTGCAGGCCCGAGTGGGGACCTTGGCCTCGTTGATGACCCCCATGACGTCGCTCAAAAGACCAGCCCGATCCCAGGCCTCTATCTCCACATCGACCTGATAGCCCAGCGAGCCGTCGGGCTCGTCCCAACGGACTTCGATCTCACGCTCGGGACTGGACTCCAGCAAAGCGGTCAGGTTGCTACAACCGTCGACATGCACGGAGACGCCCTTGCCTAGGGTGATGTAGCCGCGAATCGGGTCGCCCGGCACGGGTGCGCAGCAACGCGCGAACTTGACCAGAATGTTGTCTAGGCCCACAACCTCCACGGCCCGGCCCTTGGCGGTGCGAATGTTGTTGGAGCGAGGGGTGGGAAGAATGGTCTCGGAGACTTCGGAAGGCAACTCCTCGCGAAGCCGTGCCAACACCTGGGGCAAGGAGGTCTCGTTGTATCCCAGCGAGGCCATCAGGTCGTCCACTTCCACGAAATTCAGTCGGTGGGCGACCTTCTTGAGGAGCGGGTCGTCGGAAGCGATGTTATCCATCCGCTGGCGGCCCAGCTCCCGCTTCAACATATCGCGGCCTCGGATGATGTTTTCTTCGCGCTTCTCTTTCTTAAACCAGGCCCGGATCTTGTTGCGGGCCCCGTTGCTCTTGCAGATCCGCAACCAGTCCAGCGACGGATGGCTGTTTTTGGAAGTCACGATTTCCACGATGTCGGCGTTCTGCAATTCGGTGGTCAAAGGAACCATCTTGCTGTTCACCTTCGCCCCGACGCAACGATGGCCGACCTCCGTGTGAATGCGATAAGCGAAATCCAAGGGACACGAACCGGCGGGAAGATCGACGACGTCTCCTTGAGGAGTGAAGACGAAGACCTCGTTTTGGAGAAGGTCGACCTTGAGGTTCTCGATGTACTCCTTGGCATCCCGCGAATCGTCTTGCCAGTCCAAGATAGCCCTGATCCAGGGATAGATCTCCTTGAAAACGTTGGACTCTTTGCTGGCTTTCGCCTTGCCGGTCCCCTCTTTGTAGGCCCAGTGAGCGGCGATACCCATTTCGTTGACCTGATGCATTTCGTCGGTCCGAATCTGGATCTCGAGAGGCAACTGGTTGGGCCCGAAAATCGTGGTGTGAAGTGAACGATAGTTGTTCGACTTAGGAACCGCAATGTAGTCCTTGATTCGGTCTTTCAGCGGGATCCAGATGGAGTGGATGGCACCCAGCACGGAGTAGCAGTCTTCCACTCTCGGCACCACCACCCTGAGAGCGACCAGGTCGTAGACCTCCTCCAGCGTGCGACCCGTCCGTTCCATCTTTCGGAAGGTACTGTAAAGGTGCTTCTCGCGCCATTCGAGAGCGGCTTTTATCTGGAGCTTCTCCAGCTTGGCCTCGATCATCTCCACCGCTTTGGCGAGCCCCGCTTCTCGAACTTCCGCCAGACCCTCGACTGCGTCTTTCAGTTCTTTGTGTTCTTCGGGATAGAGATACATGAAACAGAGGTCTTCGAGCTCTCGTTTCATTTCGAAAACCCCGAGACGGGAGGCGATGGGAGCAAAAATCTCCAGAGTCTCGCCGGCGATCCGCTTTTGTTTTTCGGGCCGTAGATTTCCCAGGGTGCGAAGGTTGTGGAGCCGGTCGGCAAGCTTGATCAGAATGACCCGCAGGTCTTTGGTCATGGCCAGGAAGATCTTGCGCAGGTTTTCCGCGGCCGCCATCTGTTTGCTTCGGGGAGTAGGGGCTTCCCGACCCTGACGCGCTGAGATAGCGGTCAGTTTGGTCACGCCGTCCACCAACAGCTTGACCTCTTCACCGAAGGCGTCGGTCAGCTCTTCCAGGGTGGTGTTCGTGTCTTCGACCGTGTCGTGAAGAAGGCTGGCTGCGATGGTGGGAGGGTCCAAGCGGTAAGAGGCCAGGATCGTGGCCACCTCGATGGGGTGGAGAATGTACGGTTCTCCGGAGGCACGGATCTGAGGCCTGTGTCGTTCCTGAGCAAGACGAAACGCCCGCTCCACCACTCCCAGGTCTTCAGCAGAAAGATACGATTCCAGGTCAGCTACCAGAATCTTCAGTAGCTCCTGGGTATCTTCTCTTTCAGCTCCCCACAGCAAGGGGCTCGTTTCCTCCATTACGGGATGGCTCATAATTTTTCTTCATGCCTGTTGTCGAATAGGTAGACCGATTATAACACGGGGCTTCTGAACATTAAGACCTCAAAATGTACCATGTTCAACGGGCCTTCCTCTTTTCCAACTCCTCCAACTCTCTGATCACCGTCAAACGGTCCGCTCGGAGCTTCTCTAGTTCCTTCTCCTGCTCTGAAGTTCGCTTGTCCAGAGCCACCAGCTTGGCCTCCCTCTGGGCCAATTCTTTCAGTTTTTCCACCTTTTCAGTGATCTTCTCCTGGGTCACTTCGATGGTGGTCTGGTCGGGGGTATCCCCACGCTTGCCGCCGTCCATCACCATCATCGTCGCCACCGTAAGCGCGAAGCTGAGGAGAAGGATCGCCACTCCTTGGCGGATGTGGTCGAAGGTGGTCATCGGAATTCTGAGGTAGTACCCGACTTCATCGGTGTCAAGATTTCGGTAGGCCGCAAAGCGTCTCAATGGGAAAATCGGAAGAGCCGCCAGGTAAACACTCTCCAAACATTCTTCCCTGGCCCTTCCCGACTCGCGGAGGGTGGTCACATGCTGAACACCCAGGAGGTAGGTCCCTCGAGGGGTCGGAGACTCTTCCTTCTCCGCCTTCTTCTCCGGGAATTTCACCACGGCGGAATCTTCATCTCCCCAGTCTTCGTCGGGTAAGGAGCGCCAGTCGGAAACGGCGCTGGGCTCCCAGCGGAGAGCTTCTCCCAGCCATTTCTTCGCCCCCCGCTTGTCTCCGGCTTTGGAGTAGCTCTGGCTCATGACGCCGGCGACCTGGGCGACCGCTTCCTCCATCTGAACACGCTCCTGGGAGCCCTCCACTAAAGTCCGGGAAAATCGGGCCGCGTCCGGCAGGACCACCTGAGTCAGCTCCTGCTCGCATCTTTCCAGGACATCGATGGGCGGAGCGAAAGCGTTGCCCTGATAGCTCAGAAGCTCCTTTGTCACCCTGGCCACGTTGGTGCGAAACCGACCCAGGTCTCGACCGAACAACTGCTCTTGGAGATGCCCCACACCCACCATCCCCACGGTTTGAGCCAACACCTTCATACTCTTCGAGGCAGACTGCTCGTCGCCGCTCTGGTGAGCCTTCTCGACCATCTGTTTGAGTTGATCGATGAGTTCTTCTTGATACTGCCTGTAGACGCTGCGGTTCGGCTCCTTCTCGCTCAGAAAGTGGTAGAGCCTGAGACACTCCCGAAGGTGGGCATCCGGCTTCTCACTGCTCTCCGAATAGAAGAGGGCGCGATGTAGCGTGGCCCGGTTGTGAAGGTTGAAATTCTTGTTGCTTCTCCAGGCTTGAAGAGCGCGACGCCAGTCTTTGTTCAGCAGATGTTTGAGACCGGTGAATTCAGCTTCGGTGGAGGCGATGAACCAGCCGTAGCGTTCCTCTTCACTGACCGTGCGACCCGTCCCCACGGCTTCTTTGGCTTGTCTTCTCGCCTCTTTGCTCGCATTGATGAGCCAGGGAAGCTCGAGAACGCCACAGGGAGGCTCGAAAATCCGCCCGGCCTCGTTGGTAATGTATCCCGCTACCGCGAGCGGGTTTGTAGATGGCTCCCCTGGCTTCCCCATAGCGAGTGACTAGTCGAAGGTCAGCAAACTCTCGATATTGATGTCCCCCAACATCGTTCGCCCGTTCAGAAAGCCCAGTTCGATAATGGCACCGAAGCCCACCACTTCGGCTCCGAGCTTCTCGACGAGTTTGACAGTGGCGGCAGCCGAGCCGCCGGTGGCGATCAGGTCGTCGATGATGAGAACTTTCTCACCCTCGGAAAGAGCGTCCCGGTGGATCTCCAGTGTGTTCGACCCGTACTCCAGGTCGTAATCCTGTTTGATCGTGTCGGCGGGAAGCTTGCCGGGCTTTCGAACCGGCACGAAGCGAAGACCCATCCGGTCTGCTAGAGGCGCACCGAAGATGTATCCCCGCGCCTCCAGGGCCACCACGGCGCTGGCCTTGGTGTCGGCAAAGCGTGCCTGAAGCTGATCCAGCGAGGCTCGAAACGCGTCGGCATGCCCTACCAGCGTGGTGATGTCTTTGAAAATGATCCCTTCTTTAGGGAAATCGGGGATATCACGAATGTGCTCGGCCAGGTTCATAGCTCTCTCGGACTGCCTTTCTTGCGGTTGAAAATGGACTTTGTCCTTTTATGTCGGATGCCTGCAAGAACAAGGATTCTAGCCTGCCCAGCGAAAGGCCGGTCCCATGGACAGTGTAGTAAGGATCGGCTCCCCCATATTTGCCAGTGACACCATCACTTTCGGATTGCTGATGGCTGTCCTCGGGATGATTTTCTACGCCACCACTATCCCCGCGTGCAAAAAGTTCTTCAGCCTGATTCCGGCCCTCCTGCTCTGTTACTTCATTCCATCCATTCTGACCACCGTGGGCCTGATATCGCCCGGGTGGTTCGATCTGGCCGGAGCGACCGACATGTTGACGGCAGCCGGAGTCCAGGTCACTCCGGACATGCACTTAGCCCAGCTCAAAACAGCGATCCTGGACGCGGAGGTTCCCAGTTCCGCGCTGAAGCCTTACATTCATGAATCCCAGCTTTATTACGTAGCCTCTCGTTTTCTACTGCCGGCCTGTTTGGTGCTGCTGACCCTCAGCATCGATCTGAAAGAAGTCTTCAAGCTCGGCCCGAAAGCGTTGACCATGTTTCTGACCGGCACGGTGGGCGTGATTATCGGCGGTCCACTGGCGATTCTCATCGTCTCCGCCTTCGCTCCGGACGTGGTCGGAGGCGTGGGCCCGAACGCCGTTTGGCGCGGTATGGCCACGGTGGCCGGCAGCTGGATCGGCGGCGGAGCCAACCAGGCCGCCATGGAAGTGCTGTTTCAGCCCAGCGGCAAGCTTTTCTCCCAAATGATCGCGGTGGACATCATCGTGGCCGAAGTCTGGATGTTCTTTCTTCTGCTGGGGGTAGGAAAGCACGAGCAGATCGACGCCTGGTTCAAAGCCGACTCTAGTTCCGTCGACCATCTGAAGACGAAGATGGAAGAGTTCAGTCAGAGCATCGCTCGGATTCCCACCTTTGTGGACTTGATGGTGATTCTGGGAATCGGGTTCGGAGCCACCAGTTTTTCCCACTGGATGGGCGACCTGTTGGCAAAAGCCTTCGAGAGCGTGCCGGGAGCTGAGAAATTCAGCTTGACGAGTTCCTTTTTCTGGTTGATCGTGCTGGCCACCACCGTCGGCATTATTCTGAGTTTCACCAAGGCCCGCAACTATGAGGGTGCCGGAGCCAGCAGAGTGGGCACGGCCTTCATCTACGTGCTGGTGGCCACCATCGGGATGAAAATGGACGTTCTGGCTATCCTTGAGAATCCGGGAATCTTTCTGGTTGGTGCCATCTGGATGTGCATCCACGTCGCTCTTCTCTTCATCGTCGGGAAGCTCATCAAAGCGCCCTACTTTTTCCTCGCCGTGGGCTCCAAGGCCAACATCGGTGGAGCTGCCAGTGCCCCGGTCGTGGCGGGAGCTTTCCACCCCGCTCTGGCTCCGGTCGGTGTCTTGCTCGCCGTGGTGGGATACGCTCTTGGCACCTACGGAGCTTGGATCTGCGCCAAGCTGATGCAAGCGGCCAGCGGCGGATGAACGAAGCCCAGGTCAAGGCGGGCCTACTGCGGTACCTGGATGAACTGTATCTCAACCCTGAAGAGTATCTGGCGGTCGAAGAGATCCCGCTCAACGAAGGACGCACCCGAGCCGATCTGGTGGTCATCGGGCCCAGGCTGCTGGGCTTTGAAATCAAGAGCCCTCTAGACGACCTTTCCCGACTCCCCCGACAACTCGAAGACTACAGGCCGGTGTTCGACGAGGTGACCCTGGTGATTGGGCTCAAGCATTTGACGGGTGTTTTGAGCCAGATCCCGGGCTGGTGCGGCATCTTGCTGGTCAGTCCTTTGGGCGGAGAGGCCACTGTGGAGCTGTTTCGCGAAGCTCAACCCAATCTTCATCGGGATCGCCTGCGGCTGGCCCAACTCTTGTGGCGAGACGAGGCGCTCCGGGTCTGCGAAAAACACGGCTTCGACTACGGCGTTCGTTCCAAACCGCGACGCGAGATCTGGGCCCGATTGGCCGAACGACTCCCGGTGGAACAGCTCGGTTTCGAGGTTCGGGAAGCGCTGAGACAACGCGGCATCACCTGGAGAGCCGACCCGAGGCTCGCTGAGACAAGACCAAAACCTCGCCGAAGAAGACGGCGACGTCGAAGAGCGCGACGATGAGCTGGGAAGAGCTCGCGGCTGTTTACAGATCGCAGGACGTGGAGATCGTCGGATGCACCGCCGACCAACTTGAAGAGGTCTATCATTCGCAGAAGCTCGCACCGCCCGAAGAGTACCTCCTCTATCTCAAGCAGTTCGGCCGCAGCCGCCTGCCGGAGTACCCTTCGGGTGCTCGACTAGGGCCTAACTATCCCGACATCCTGGAACTGCCTTCGGCCGTGGAAGAGGAGCGCACCGTTCTATCGCATTTCGAGTTCGCGGTGTGCTCGATGTGGCAGCCATGTGAATGCGACATCCATTGCCCTGACAGAGGCAACCTTTTCGCCTGCTATAGCCGGCAGCCCAAGAGGCCCTGGGAACAGAGTGGATTCTGTGAATCCAGAGACGAATCAAGACCGGATCGGTTCGAGGTCTCCGGTTATCCCCTGATCAAGAAAGAGTTCAAAATCGCGAGCTTGCCGGAGTTGATTCGATTCTTACTAAAAGACGGAGAGCTTTAGCTCAGGCCACTTTCGATCAACCTGCTTGGGACAACAACCCAGCCGCAACGGTACAGAGACCGGAGGCTCCAAGCCCTACGATGGCCAAAGTCGGATCTCCGATGATGAGACCGACGGTCCCGGCGATATTCCCGGCTACTCCCACAGCTGCGGGCGCCCAAGCTTTATCATCGGTCAAGAAGACCCCGTTCGTAAGGAGTCCCAATCCGGGTGCGGCAGCCATCCCTCCGACCGCGCCCGCTAGCCCGATGGCGGCGGCTCCGAAGGCCAGGTTCCAACCCGCGTACTTAGCGGCATCTGCGACCGGAGTCTGGTGGAATTTCGAGCGAGTTTCTTCGATAGTCCCGGTGAAAGGGTTCTTTTCCGCCCGCTCGGCGGCCGTGATGGTTCGTCCTTCGGCGGCGCGGCGGTTTGAGAGGTCGGTGAAGAGTGCGTTTGCTTGGTCCGGGTCCTTGCGAGCCGTGGAGAGGGCCTCTCGGGCTTGATGCAGTTCTTCTCTGAGTTTGGCGTGGTCTTGACTCACGGGTGGAGCTTCTCCCCCCGCCGCTTTCCTGTCCGCCTTAGCCTGCTCTTGAACCTTGAGTTCTAGGATCTCCACGTTTTGTCGAAGCTCGCTCACCGCGACGTCTTCGGTGTGGATGGTGCCGGATTGGAGAGCGTACGCTTGCTTCACCTTATCCACCGACTCCTCGTTGCCTGAAATATTCTTGAGGGCCTCGTGGAGGGTCATTCCAGTGCGGCCTTGCAGCGCTTGACTGGCCTCTTCGAAGGGCTTGGCCCGGCGCTCGTTGCCCAGGAGAGCGTATCGCTCCGCCTGGTGGTCGAGTTCGTCGATGAAGCGCTCGGCCGATATCGGCCTGAAGTTCGGGTCGGGCTCGGCGGGCTTGTAGTCTTTGAACTCTCGTTGAACCCATTCGTTGTGGCCGGGATAGGCAAAGTCGGTGGCTTTGCGGGTGACCAGGTCGCTGAGCTTGTCGCCGAGCGAAGAAGACGGATTGGGTTGCGAGGCCAGGAAGTCGTCCTCGAAGACCGCCTTCACAAAGAAATCGTCGACCCTGCCCTCCAGGAGAACATCTTGCATGTGCTGAGCCAGCGATTGCTGTTGAGGGTTCTTGGCCGGCTTTGAATCCGAACTAGATTGGGCGGGATTCTTGAATGCGGTACGTTGGATGTTCATAGGTGTGACCTTTCTCTGCTTTCCCGTAGATTAGCTGTCGGGAGTTAAGCGAACGTTAAAGCCAACAAGACAACCTCTGTAACAGTTTTGTGACGGCTGAGGAGTAGAAACCCCAGCATAGGAGACCGAGAGATGGATATCATGCAGACCTACCGGGAGATTCGCCGGAACTTCGTGGAGAAGAAGAACGTGGGCGGGGAAAAACGTCCTTACGACGACTTGGAGCGCTTCGAAAGAGGGGTCAGCTGGTTTATGGACCGTTATCTCCCCGCCCTGGATAACAACACTAAAAGTGCCGGACAACCACTCACCGGTGTCGACGTATTGCCCGAGAAGGGTCGGATCGCCGTCCCCGCACTCGAAGGCTCTACCATCACCGCCCAATACACCGGCACCTCCGTGGAAGGAGAAGCCACCGCCACCCAAACCTCTCCCCAGTCGCTGGTCTCTCGGGATGTCTTCATTCAGCCAAATAAGGTCGAGTCGTTGAGACTGCACGTGGATGCCGCCGATCGCGGTTACCAGGTGGTGGCGTATCACCACAGCGTCGACCGAGCGTGTCCGGAGAAATCGTATCTGGAAACTCGGGCCTGGCTGGTGCCTTACTAGAGGTCGTAGGAAGTAAGGCCTGCTTCCAGAACCTTGGCTTGTGATCACCGCAAGCCATACCCCACCAGCGCTCCGACCTTCCTACGTCTACGGCCTTGTCGCCGTCTATCTGCTCGGCTTTTATCTCGGGCTTCTCTTTGCCGTCGGTGCTTTTGCAGCCTGGCTCCTTGGGACCAGATTCTTCGGTGGCAAGTTTCGCCTGCTGACCGGGTTCGGAGGTGGCTTCTTCGGACTCGCGACCTGGTTTTCCGTGATGTTGAACCACAAAGAGCAGTACGAACGGGTTGTCGCTTTTCTGGCCCAATATCTCAGCCAAAACTGGGCCGCTTTTCTGACCGACTCCGTCATCTGTTCGGCGGGTGCGATGCTGTTCGTGGGAGCCATAGGTGTCTCTCACAAGTCGACCAAGAAAATGGTTCGCCTCCTGGGCCGTCGCCTGAAAGGCTCTCCCAAGAAAGCTGAAGCCGCGGACATTTCTAAATAGTTCGAGCTACTTCTAAGACGATTCTTCTAACCTCCCGGGCCGGAGCGGGCTTCGTCAAGTGATGGTCGAAGCCGGCCTCCCTGGCCTGCGCCTTGTCGGCCTCTTGTCCCCAACCGGAGACAGCGACCAGGGTCAACGCTTCGCCCCAGGGCTGCTTACGAATCCAGCGAGCAGCCTCATATCCGTTCATCTTAGGCATACCGATGTCCATGAAGACAATGTGCGGACGGAGTTCTTCCGCCAACTTGCAACCTTCGACACCATCCCCCGCCTGTCGCACCTCGTGCCCGTCCGACTCCAGGATCATCTGAAAAAACTTGGCCGCGGTCCTGTTATCATCCACCACCAGCACCCTCAT
>Ga0207914_100275_pt1 | contig 23550 bp, 22 predicted proteins | sample DeeseametaMP2497_FD_184171 | JGI IMG/M metagenome (GOLD analysis project Ga0207914, IMG submission 184171) | Marine microbial communities from East of Antigua and Barbuda, Atlantic Ocean - MP2497 (SPAdes) | ecosystem: Environmental > Aquatic > Marine > Oceanic | place: East of Antigua and... | reverse complement strand
TCGGGCTACGCCCGCCCTCCGCCGCACGCAGCGCAAGGCCATCTTCAACAAACCAGCATCATATTATCTGAAAAGGGGGTCCCTCTTCGACGCCGATCGGGGGTCCCTTTTGAACGCCGTTTGACACATTTCTTGTCATGGTCGTCTTGGCGCGCGCACTGGAGGTTCCGAGCCAAGATGGCTGCAATACGCTTTCTGTCTGGTGAGGCTGCCGATCACCGACCTTCACGAGCGAGCCTTTACAGGCGCAAGCGACATGCGACCTGGCATTGAGAATATCGCTGCCCCTTGAAACACAGGGCTTTGGGATTTCGCCAACCGACAACGTTACCGTCGATCGGTGTGCACGTGCAGCAGGACTCACTTGGCCGAAAGGGCCGGCAAGTCCTTCATTGGCGTTCGTCCAGCCCGATCGCGCGGGAGATGATTTCAAGCATGATCTCGTTGCTGCCCGCGAATATCCGGCTAACCCGGGCATCGGTGTAGAGGCGGCTGATGCGATATTCGGACATATAGCCGGCGCCACCATGAAGCTGGACGCCCAGATCGACCATATCGCCTTCGATCTCACTTGCGAGAAGCTTGGCGCCAGCGGCATCCTCCGCGCTCAGATTGCCTTCATTGGCCAGCAACACCGACTGATCGACATAGGTCTGCGCCGCGTCGATGCGCGTTCGAAGGGCTGCGAGACGAAACCTGTTGTGCTGGAAAAGTCCTATGGCCTTCCCGAAGGCGACCCTCGACCGGACGAAATCGAGGGTGAGGTCAAAGGCTGTCTGCGCAGCAGCCATGCTGGCGATCGCGGCGATCAGTCGCTCGGTCGCGAGGAATTGCATCAAGGACGAAAAGCCCTTGTGGGGATCACCGAGCACATTCTCGTCGGGCACCCAGACATCGGTGAAGAAGATTTCGGCCGTGTCCTGTGCGTGCAGGCCCATTTTCTCGAGCTGCCTGCCGCGCTCGAACCCCTGCATGTCGCGTTCGACGACGAACAGCCCTATCGTCGGTTTCTCGCTGTCTCCCGTCTGCGCCACTACCACCATGGCATCGCTCAGGAGGCCATTGGAGATATAGGTCTTGGCTCCGTTGATCCGCCAGCCTGCGCCGTCTCGCACCGCCTTCGTGCGCACCGCCCGGAGATCGCTGCCGCTGGCGGCTTCGGTCATGGCGATGGCCAATATGGTCTCGCCGGAAACGATCTTCGGCATCAGGCGCGAGCGGAGAGCCGAGGTGCCCAGCTTGTCGATGTAGGGCGCCACGAGATTGCTGTGCAGATGCAGATAGAAGGCAATATCGCCTTGACGCACATTCTCCTCAATGACGATCTGGTCGAAACGCAGGTCGTCCATGCCGGCGCCGCCGAACTTCGGATCGGCCCAAAGGCAGAGCAGTCCGGCCGCACCGGCTTTGCCATAGGCTGATCTGTCTACGATTCCCGCGCGCCGCCAGGCCTCCGTGTGCGGCGCAACTTCCGTACTGATGAAGCGAGCGACGCTGTCGCGGAAGATATCATGTTCCTGCTCGAAGATGAGCCGCTTCATGCAATATTTCCATTCCTGTCGCCACTGGACATCAAACCGCGATGACCGATCTGGCGCGAAACTCGTCGATGAGTTTCCGTTTCATCAGTTTTCCGGTCGGCTCGCGCGGCAAGTCCGAGCGGAATTCGAAAGCTCTGGGTGTCTTGACGCCTCCTAAAGCAGTTCGAACGAAACCGCAAAGCTCGTCGCCCAGCGCAGCGTCAGGAACGATACCCTCGGCTGGCTGCACGATCGCCAGGACCCGCTCGCCCATCTCCTCGTCAGGCACTCCGATCACGGCTGCATCGGCCACTTTGGGATGCGTCACGAGACAATTCTCGATTTCCTGTGGATAGATGTTCACGCCGCCCGATATGATCATGAAGCTCTTGCGATCGGTGAGGAACAGGTATCCGTCCTCGTCGAGACGCCCAATATCGCCCAGAGTGGCCCAGCCGTTCCGATCATAGGCCTTGGCCGTCTTTTCCGGATCGTGGTGGTACTCAAAGGCAGGGCCATTGGCGAAATACACATTGCCTTCCGCGCCGCAGGGCAGATCGTTCCCGTCCTCGTCGGTGATCTTGACCACGCCCAGCACGGCCTTTCCGACGGAGCCGGGCTTTGCGAGCCACTCCGTCGCGGACAGCGCGGTGATGCCACACTGCTCCGTACCCGAATAATATTCGTGAAGAATCGGACCCCACCAGTCGATCATCGCCTGTTTGACCGGAACGGGGCACGGCGCCGCGGCATGAATGACGGCACGTAGCGAGCCGTGATCGTAGCGCGCACGGACCTCTTCCGGCAGTTTCAGCATCCGCACGAAATGCGTCGGAACGAAGGTCGCATGCGTGACGCGATAGCGCTCGATATAGTCCAGCGCGTGCTCGGCGTCGAAGCGTGCCATGATGACGACGGTCCCGCCCAGGCGATGGATCGTCATCGCCCAGCGCAGCGGAGCGGCATGATATAATGGCGAGGTGGACAGATAGACCGCGTCAGACCCCATGTCGTAAAGCGATGTACCCATGGTCATCAGAGGCGTCTGGTGATCGATTCCGCCCTCGGGCAAAGGGAACTTCACGCCTTTGGGGCGTCCGGTCGTCCCGGAGGAATACAGCATGTCCGTGCCGGGACTTTCGTCGGCGATTGCGGACGTGGAAAGAGGCATCACCATATCGGCCCAGGATCGGGCGATGATGGATTCGCGCGACCAGCCGAAAAGCGGTATCGAACTCCGCTCGAAAAGCGCCTGCTCGGCCAGCGGAAGATATTTGTCGCTCGCCACGAGGATTTTCGCGCCGCAATCCTCGACCACGTAGGCGATGTCGGTCGGACTTAATTTGTTCGAAACCGATGTCAGGTAAAGGCCGGCACGCTGCGCCGCGAGTCCGAAGATCAAGACTTCCGGACGGTTGTCGAAAAGGGTCGCAACCACGTCTCCACGTTTGAGGCCAAGAGCCCTCAAGCCATGCGCTGCCTGATTCGACATTGCTTCCAACGTCGCGAAATCAATGGTTTCGCCGGATTCAGCGATGATGATGGCGGCTTTTTGGGGCGTTGTTAAAGCGTGCATCGAAGGATGCATTTTCAGATCCTCTCATTCTTCTTTGTTGCGCGCGAAACACGCATTTGAACCAAAACCGATGAAGGGCGCGCAGGCAAGCGCAGCGCAGGATTTGTCAAATTTGAGGATAAACCTGTGCAAAGCCAGTGGCAGCGCTTCCCGCTAGATACCGGGAGCAGATTGTGGAGCTTCGCAAGCGACGAGGCTGATTGAGGGAGAGGTTCTCATGAATTTTAACATGTACGCGCGCCGCATCGTCCTGGCGCTTATCGTCACGACGTCGACGCCAGCCCTGGCGCAGGGTACGAGCGTTTCGCCTCAGGCAACTGCTCCGGACAATAGCGGCGACATCGTCGTCACGGCGCAGCGTCGAGAACAGTCCCTGCTCCAGGTGCCGCTCGCCATCTCCGCGCTTGGCGGCGAGACGCTGCAGAACAAGGGCATCTCCAATTCCGCTTCGCTTGCGACTGCCGTGCCCAACCTTCAGGTCAGCAGTCCTTACGGCAACACGCAGCCCAACTTCTCGCTGCGCGGCATCAGCGTCGCCAACGAATATAATTCGAACCAGGCCTCGCCGGTCGGTGTCTATATCGACGATGTCTACATCGCGGCGCGCACCAGCCATGGCATGGGCCTGTTCGATCTGGAGCGGGTCGAAGTGCTGCGCGGACCGCAAGGAACCCTGTTCGGCCGCAACACTACCGGCGGCGCCATCAATTTCATTACCCGGACACCCAAGCTTTCAGGCGAGAATGGCTATGCCGAAGCCGGCTACGGCAATTTCGACACATTCAAGGCGCAGGGCGCCCTCGAAGCCACGATGGTCGAGGACCAGCTGGGCATTCGCGTAGCGGCGAACTACGAAAAGGGTGACGGCCAGATTCGCAACGTCGCGGCGGGTGGTCGGGACGCCAACAGCGTCGAAACGCTCCAGGGTCGACTGGCTCTTCGTATCAAGCCCGGCAATGGCCCCCTGGATATCAAGATCCGTGCCTATGCCGGACGGGATCGCGGAACGCAGGCGGGCATTCATGGCCTGACCGGGCCGGACACGCCGGGGCAGGGGTTTTTCGACGTGAACGAGAATCGCATCGGGGAAAGCCGCACCGACGCTTGGGGCGTCGCAGCCAATGTCGCCCTGGAACTCAGCCCGGAAATGACGCTGACCTCGATCACCTCCTACGATGGCGGCAAGCAGGACCTTCAGCAGGCAGCTGACGGTTCGCCGCTGGACGTGCTGGACATCAACTGGCGGTCGAACTTCCGCCAGTTCAGCGAGGAAGTGCGGCTCAATTATGAGGGTGACAGACTCAAGCTCGTGGGCGGCGGCTTCTATGGCTGGGACCGGACGATCACCGACAACCGGTTCAATATCGGCAGCGCGATCGCGCCGGGCGTCAATGGCGGCTTCTTCCAGCACTATCGCCAGTCGCGCCGTTCCTACGCCGCCTTCCTGCAAGGCGACTATGACCTGACGGACCAGCTGGTCCTGACCCTTGGTGCGCGATACACCTGGGACAAGGCCAAATATCGCGACGGCTTCGCCTATCTTTTTGCCGGCGATGTCGGCGGCCCGGACCTCCCGCTTGCCAGCACGGTGCCATGTGCAGGTGTGGCAGGTACATGCGCTTACGACCCGGCGGCGCGATACGAGATCGACGGCAGCAACAAGGCGCTGACCGGTCGCGCAGCGCTCAGCTACACCTTTGATGGCGGGACCCTCGTCTATGCCAGCTACAGCCGCGGCTATCGCTCGGGCGCGTTCAACGGCGGTGGCTACACCTCTTCCGTCGGTATCACCTATATCGATCCGGAGCGGGTCAATGCCTATGAAATCGGCGTCAAGGGCCGCTTTCTGGACAACAAGCTGACATTGTCGGGTGCCGGCTTCTACTATGATTACAGCAATCAGCAGGTGCAGGATACCCGGCCTGGTCCGGTTTCCTTCCTCGTCAACGCACCCAAGTCGCAAGTCTATGGCGGCGAGGTCGAAGCGACGTTCAGGGCTTTCCCCGGCTTCGTGATCAATGCGTCGGGCGGCTATCTGCACGCGAGCTACAAGGAACTCACGCTGCAGGGGACCGACCTGTCCGGCAACGCCCTGCCGTTCGCGCCACGCTGGACGGCGACGGCGGGTTTCGACTGGACGATTTTCGATACGGGCGCGGACTCCGTCACCTTCTCGCCGACGGTCAATTATTTCAGCCGTCAGTTCTTCTCGCCGTTCAATGATACCGACGCTGCCGGCACGGGGCAGGTCAATGCCGAGTTGCAGCAGAAAGGCTATGCCAAAGTCAACGCCACGCTGGCCTGGGTGCATGGGCCGATCCAGTTGCGCGGATGGGTCAACAACGCCTTCAATCGCAAGGTATACAGCTACGGGCTCGACCTGCGCGGAGCCGGCTTCCCTTACAACTTCCTCGTTCCGGCAACGCCGCGTACATACGGCGTAACGGCGCGGTTCAGCTTCTAAGGATCGAAAGCGCCATGGTGACCTCGACTTTGTTGCCTGATCTGAAGGATCCGGCTCTCTATGAAAACCGCGCGCCTTATGACGTGTTCGAGCAGCTTCGTCGCGAGCGGCCGGTCTACTGGAATCCCGAGGTCGACGGGGCAGGCTTCTGGGCACTGACCCGGCATGCCGATATCGTGGAGGTATCGCGACGGGCGGATATCTTCTCCTCGGCTTATGAAAATGGCGGTCACCGGATTTTCAACGAGAATGAGGTCGGATTGACGGGGGCGGGAGACAGCGCGGTCGGGATACCGTTCATCTCCCGCGATCCGCCAATTCATACGCGATATCGCAAATTCGTGATGCCGGCGCTGGCGCCAGGCCGGTTGGGCGATATCGAAGCCCGCGTGGAGGAGCGTGTCACGGCGCTTCTTGAAAAAGTCCCACTGGGCGAACGGATCGACATCGTGCCGCTTCTGTCCGCCCCGCTTCCTCTGTTGACGCTGGCCGAACTGCTGGGCCTCCCCTCCGAAATGTGGGTCAAGCTCTATCACTGGACCAATGCCTTCGTGGGCGAGGATGATCCGGAATTTCGTCAATCCGCAGAATCCATGGCGGAAACGATGACGGAGTTCTTCGCCTTTTCGAAGGAACTTTTCGATGCGCGCCGGGCCGAGCCGGGACCGGATATCGCCAGCCTTCTCGCCAACGCCGAAATTGACGGCGTACCGGTGCCGTTCAACGATTTCGTCGGCAACCTCATTCTTGTCCTGGTTGGCGGCAACGAGACGACCCGCAATTCACTCAGCCATACGCTTGTCGCCTTCTCGCAAAATCCCGACCAGTGGGATGCGATCCGACAGGACCCCGATCTGCTCAAATCGGCCCCGGCGGAATTCGTGCGCCATGCCAGCCCGGTGCTGCACATGCGCCGTACGGCGATGGCCGATGTCGAGATCGGCGGGCAGGCGATCGCCAAGGGCGACAAGGTCGTGATGTGGTACATTTCGGGTAATCGCGATGAGGCGGTGTTCGAGCAGCCCGATATCTTCGATGTGCGGCGACGCGCAGTCCAGCATGTCGGCTTCGGTGCGGGTCAGCATGTCTGCGTTGGTTCGCGACTGGCGGAGATGCAGCTCAGGGTGGCATTTCGCCATCTGGCGCGCCATGTTCAGCGCTTCGAAGTCGAGGGGAAGCCGCGCCGCTTTCGTTCCAACTTCATCAATGGCCTGAAGAACCTCGACATTACCCTGGTTCCGGCCTGACGGAGAGGACTGTCATGGTCGACAAGATCGCCTGGAATGATGAGGACATCATCGCTGACGCATTGGGCCGCGCGCCCGATGTCGCACTCGGCGGTGATCATGGCCGCTGGCGACTGTGTCGCTGGCGGCAGTTCGTCGGCACCTATACGCTGCCCGCCCTGCCCGATCCGATGTTCGTCGTTCATATCGCGGGCAAGCCCAATGTCCGCACCTGGGACAGGGACGGCTGGAGCGAGACGACATCCCTTCCGGGGTGCGCGACGATCGTTCCTTCCAACCAGCCGACGGGCTGGCTGGTCGATGGCGAACTCGACGTGGTTACGCTCAGCGTTGCATCGACCGATCTCCAGCGGGCACCGGCGCTCGACCAGTTCAAACGCATGCGCTTTGCTTTCTCCGATCCGCTGGGCGTCGCGTTGACCCGCCAGATATTGGGCGAGCTCTATGCCCCGCGCAGCGGCGAGCGCGACGTCTATGTCGGCGCGCTGGTCGATGCGTTGAAGGCGCATATGCTGCGCGGTCCGGTCAATGCCGGCGCGTCGGAAATTCCGACATCGGCCTTCTCCTCCTATCGCATTCACACCATCATGAACGCGATCCTCGAGCGTCCGGAGGCGGAACACAGCATCGATGAACTGGCGGCGCAGATCGGTGTCACGCCCACTCACTTCTGCCGGATTTTCAAGAAGGCGACCGGCGTGTCTCCGCATCAATATGTGATGAAAGCGCGCCTCAACCGGGCACAGCATATGCTTGAGCAATCGGAGGCGTCGATGGCGACCATCGCAGAATCGCTGGGCTTCACCAGTCAGAGCCATTTCACGCGCGCCTTCCGGCAGTTTGCCGGCGAGACGCCCAGCGATTTCAGACGGCGCGGCCGGGAGACCATACAGTGACGTTTCAAGGGTTCGAAGGACTGGTTCTGCCGGAACTGGCACTCATGGCCGGCAGCGACCGGCTGGCGGTGACGGCGACCTGCCCGGATATCGACCCCTGCACCGCGACCGGCTTTGGCGACATCCCCGTCGCTTCGGCTTCCGATGTCGACCAGATCGTCGATGCGGCCTGGCATGCCTTCAGGGCGCCGGCCTGGCGCGACCTGCATCCGCTGGCGCGCGAGCGTCTCCTCCATCGCTTCGCCGATGCGATCGAGGCGGATCTTCCACGCCTCGCCGCGCTCGAAGCGCTCGACACCGGCAAGCCTGTCGCGATCGTCGAAGCGGTCGACCTGCCCGCCGCGATCGCCTGGCTGCGCGCCTATGCGGGCTGGCCGTCCAAGATCGCCGGGCGAGCCGGGACTTTATCGGCAACGCCCGGCAGCTATCATGTCTATTCGCGACGCGAGCCGATCGGCGTCGTCGCGGCGATCACGCCGTGGAATTTTCCTCTCGTGCTGGCGATGTGGAAGATCGCGCCCGCGCTGGCCGCAGGTTGCACCATCATTCTCAAGCCCGCGCCGGAAACGCCGCTCAGCGCGCTACGGCTGGCCGAACTGGCGCGCGCAGCAGGCCTGCCAGAAGGCGTCTTCAACGTCGTCACCGGCGACGGTGCCACCGGCGCGGCGCTGGCCGCGCATCCTCGTGTCGCCAAGGTCGCCTTCACAGGTTCGACCGCCACTGGCCAGGCGATCCTGCGCGCGTCGGTCCCCGATCTCAAGCGCGTGACGCTGGAGCTTGGCGGCAAGTCGCCCTCTATCCTATGTCCCGACGCCGATCTCGCGCAGGCCATTCCGCAGGCGGCCATGGGCTGCTTCTTCAATTCCGGGCAGGTCTGCTATGCTGGCACCCGCCTCTATGTTCACCGCTCCATCTATGACGAGGTGCTCGACGGGATTCTCGCCGTCGCTGCGTCGCAGAAAATCGGTGCCAGCGCGGACCGGAGCAGCCAGCTTGGGCCGCTGATCAGCGCACGCCAGCATGAGCGGGTTTCGGGTTTTGTCGACCGGGCGAAGGCTGCGGGCATCGAAGCGATGACGCCTGCTGCGGCTCTGCCGGACTCGGGCTATTATTTCCCGCCCACCGTGCTGCGCGACGTGCCGCCGGATGCTGAGGTCGTCCGCGAGGAGGTGTTCGGCCCGGTCCTTGCCACCGCGCCGTTCGACGATCTGGACGAAGCGATCGCACTTGCCAATGACAGCCCCTATGGGCTGGCGGCGCATGTGTTCACGCGCGACCTGTCGCTGGCGCACCGGGCGGCGGCGTCGCTCGAAGCAGGAACCATATTCGTCAACTGCATCCTGCTGGCCGATCCTGCCTTCCCGTTCGGCGGCATGAAGATGTCGGGCATTGGCCGGGAAAATGGCAGCGAGGTGCTCGAGGCCTATCTCGAACCCAAATCCGTCGTGATGGCGCTGTCATGACCGTGCAAGGGGACGTCGCGCCAGTCGAGACCCATGAGGGGGGCTGTCTGTGCGGCCGGATACGCTATGGCTTTGACGGCGACCCGCTCATGGTCGCCATCTGCCATTGCCGCAATTGCCAGCGGCAATCGGGGAGCGCCTTCTCGATCGTTTGCGTCGTTGCGGATCAAGCCTATCGGCAAACTGGCGAAACAGCCATTTTCGAGGACATCGGCGAAAGCGGGCAATCGGTCAGCCGACATTTCTGCGGGAATTGCGGCACACCGATCGTTTCGATCGCTCAGGCCATTCCCGGTCTCACCATCATCAAGGCCGGCAGTCTCGATCAACCAGGTCGCTGGACGCCCACGGTCGAAGCCTATTGCGAGACGGGACTGCCCTGGGTGCCCCAGATCACATCGGAACGGCACCCGCGATCCAACATAGGAGGCTGATCATCGCTACGACCCTTACCGATCTCACCGGCAAGATCTGCTGGGTGACAGGCGCCGGTTCCGGCATCGGCCGCGAGACCGCACTGACGCTGGCCCGTAGCGGTGCCACCGTCGTGGCGAGCGACATCAACGGAGACGGTGCCCGGGAGGTTGCCGAAGCCTGCGGTCCATCGGCCGTCGCCTTCGACCATGATGTGACAGACGAGGCGGGCTGGCAGAGCTGCGCAGAGGCGATCGACCAACGTTTCGGCCATCTCGACGTGCTGGTGAACAATGCCGGCATCATGGTCTCGCGGCCATTTTCCGAGGCGCCAGTCGATATCCTGCGCCGCCAGCATCAAATCAATGTCGAAAGCGTCTATATCGGCATGCAGGTGGCCGAGCCCTTGATGAGGGCAGCCATCGCCAAGGGTGCGGTCGGCGCGTCGATCATCAATGTCGCGTCGGTTTATGGCATGGTAGCCGGCGCGCAGTTCGCTGCCTATAGCGCGACCAAGGGCGCCGTGCGCGCGCTCAGCCGGGCCGTGGCGTTCGAATGGGCGCAATCGGGCATCCGGGTGAATTGCGTCCTTCCGGGACCGGTGCAGACCAATTTGGGTGCCGACTGGGAGCCGCCGGTAGATGCGTCCGGCAATCCGATCCCGCCCGACGTGGCGCTGGCCGGCTGGGCGGCGATGATCCCGATGAAACGGCTCGGGCTGGCCGGCGATATCGCACCGATGATCGCCTTTCTTGCAAGTGATGGCGCGGCCTTCGTCACCGGGGCGGAGTTCGTCGCCGACGGCGGATATACGGCAGCGTAAGGAGAACAAGCGTGAAGACACTCGCAGCCATCGCCCGCAAGGCCCATGAAGATTTTACCATGGAGGCCATCGACATCGAAGCGCCGCGTGCTGGCGAGGTTCTCGTGCGGATCGTCGGTGTCGGGCTGTGCCATACCGACCTGATCGCGCGCGACCAGTTCATTCCCGTCCCGCTGCCCGCCATTCTCGGTCACGAGGGCGCAGGCATCGTCGAGGCCGTGGGCGATGACGTGGCCACGGTGAAACCCGGCGATCGTGTAGTCCTGGGCTTTTCGAGCTGCGGTCATTGCCGCAGCTGCGAAGCGGATCTGCCATCCTATTGCCGCGAGTTTCCGCTTCTCAACTATACAGGCGCCCGAAGCGACGGAACGACGGGCGTGATGCTCGATGGCAAGCAAATTTCCGCCAATTTCTTCGGGCAGTCCTCATTTGCCGCGCATGCGCTGACGCACGAGCGCAATGTCGTCCGGATCGATGCCGACGACGTCCCACTGGAGCTGCTTGGCCCTCTGGGTTGCGGCTTCCAGACCGGAGCGGGCGGTGTGATGCGATCGATGGCCTGCCCAGCTGGATCCACGATCGCCATCTTCGGTGGCGGACCGGTCGGTCTGGCGGCTGTCATGGGGGCGGTAATCCAGCAGTGCGCGACCATCATCATGATCGAACCGTTCGCGCAACGTCGGGAGGCGGCGCTGAAGCTCGGTGCGACCCACGTCATCGACCCGGTGTCGGTCGATGTCGCGTCGGCCATTCGGGAGATCGTGCCGGAGGGGGTCGAATATGCTTTCGAAAGCAGCGGGCGCGAGGCGGTCGTGGAAACGGCACTTGGCGCTCTTGCCAGTCATGGAATGCTCGGCCTCGTCGGCGTTCCGCCCAAGCCGGAAAGCAGCCTCAGTATCAACCTGGCGTCCTTGATCACGTTCGGACATCGGATACATGGCATCGTCGAAGGCGACAGTGATCTGCAAACCTTCATCCCCGAACTGGTCGAGCTGTATCGGGCCGGAAGCTTTCCATTCGACACCTTGATCCAGACATTCCCCCTCGCCCAGATCAATGAAGCGATCGCTGCGCAGGCGCGGGGCGATTGCGTAAAAGCGGTGCTTATACCCTAACAGGGTCGATGCCCGCCAACTGGGGGTTATGCGCCTGTCATGCGTTTGGGGATACCGACCGATCTGCCGGCGCAATCTTGGAACCGGTCGTCCTATATGACACTGCGATGCCTTACTCGCGTGGCGCGAGACCCTTGACGAGCACGTCCACCAAAGCCGTCGCAATGTCCTCGGCAGAATTTTCACCGGACGGCTCGTGCCATTTCGCGGGCCAGTTCAATGCACCTGCCAGCGTGAATGCGGTCATCTTCACGTCAAGCGGTGCAATGGAGCCATCCGCGATACCTTCGGATATCAGCTCTCGCATCGCCGCGTCGATCTTTGCCTTGAGGGCGCGAAAATGATCGCGCCCGTCGGCCGACAGAGCCGTGTCATCGGTCCGGATGACGCACCGACCATAGTCGTCCATGTTGATTTCCGCGTATCGACGCAGGAAGCGCGTCAAGCGGATGAGGCCGGTTCCGGTTTCGGCCTGCGCCTCCGTCGCCGCTGCCTGCAACATTTCGAGCCCGCGCGTGACGCATTCGAGCAGAACCTGCTCCTTGTTGCCAAGATACCGATAGATGGTCGGCTTGCTGATACGAAGGTTGGCGGCGACCTCGTCCAGCGAAGCGGCTTGGAAGCCGCGCAGGTTGAACGTCCGTACCGCAGATCGCAGCACCGCCTCCCGCTTCTGGTCCCTTTCACGTGCCCGGTCCTCCGGTGAGCGGAAGGGAGAAATCTCAAATTGCTCGATCTGGCTCGTCATATTTCCTCGCATAGCATCATTGACAAAAAACTCGCAATTCTGCAACGTACTCGTGAGTACATACAACACTAGGAGGTTTCGTGATTCTCTCGGAAACCCAGATTGCGATCCGCGATACCGTTCGGGAGTTCGCCCAGGATCGTATCCGCCCCCTCTCCGCGCGCTTCGAAGCGGATGGAGAATATGAACCCTGGGTGTTCGAAAGCGTCGCCAGCCTGGGCCTGCTGGGCATGGTCGCGCCGGAAGAATTTGGCGGGGCGGAAAGCGACTATGTCTCCTATGCCCTGGCGCTGATCGAGATCGCAGCTGCCGACGGGGCCTTGTCGACGATCGTCTCGATACAGAATTCGATCATGGTAGCCGGTCTGCTCAAGGACGGCACGGATGCCCAGAAAGCGCGGTTCCTGCCCGATCTGATCGCTGGAAAGTCGATCGGAGCCTTCGCGCTTACGGAAACGGATGCTGGCTCGGATGCATCCGCGATCCGAACGAGAGCGACCAAGGTCGATGGCGGATGGAAGATCGACGGCGCCAAGCAGTTCATAACGTCCGGAAAAATCGCTGGCCTTGCCATGGTGATCGCGGTGACCGATCCTTCGGCGGGCAAGAAAGGCATCACGGCATTTCTCGTGCCGACCGACCGTGACGGCTATTTCGTCGAAAAGGTCGAACACAAGCTTGGCCAAGGCGCGTCCGACACCTGTGCGCTCCGCTTCGAAAACCTGTTCGTGGAAGACGATCTGGTGCTGGGACCGGTCGGCCAGGGGTACCGCGTCGCGCTTTCCAATCTCGAAACGGGGCGGATCGGCATCGCTGCGCAATGCGTCGGCATGGCCCAGGCCGCGCTCGATATCGCGATAGCCTATGCCAAGGATCGTGCCTCGATGGGGAGGCCGATCATCGAACATCAGGCGGTGGGGTTCAGGCTTGCCGATCTTGCCACGCGACTGGAAGCGGCACGGCAGCTCGTACTGTCCGCGGCCGCGCTTCGCGATGCGGGTCAGCCCGCTCTTACACAGGCGTCGATGGCCAAGGTCTTCGCTTCAGAGACTGCCGAAGCCGTGGTCTCCGGTGCGATCCAGACCCTCGGTGGTTACGGCTATCTCGAGGAGTTCGGGGTTGCAAAGATCTATCGGGATGTTCGGGTCTGCCAGATCTACGAAGGCACATCCGACATCCAGCGTATGGTTATCGCACGCTCTCTGTAAGGAAATTCCATGTCTGCTGATCCTATCGTGATAGCCGGTTATGCCCGCACACCCATGGGTAGTTTTCAAGGTGCGCTATCATCGCTGAAAGCCACCGAACTTGGTTCTTTCGCGGTGCGAGCCGCGATCGAACGGTCGGGCATCGCCGGTTCCGAGGTTGGCCGCATCTACATGGGATGCGTGCTGCCGGCGGCGCTCGGTCAGGCACCGGCCCGACAAGCAGCCCTAGGAGCGGGTCTTCCCGAAAGCGTGCAGGCGACGACGGTAAACAAAATGTGTGGCTCAGGCATGCAGGCGGCGATCATGGCTGTCGAGGCATTGCAGGCCGGGGCGGTCGAGGTCGTGCTGGCAGGCGGCATGGAGAGCATGACCAATGCACCCTATGCGCTGGGCAAGCATCGCAGCGGCGCCCGTATAGGTCATGACCGCATCATCGACACGATGATGATGGACGGCCTGGAAGATGCGTACAGTCCTGGAAAGCCGATGGGAGCCTTCGCCCAGGACACCGCCGACGACTATCAGTTTACCCGCGAAATGCAGGATGCCTTTGCCCTGCGCTCGCTCGAACGTGCTCGTTCTGCCATCTCTTCCGGCGCCTTCGCCGATGAAATCGTGGCGGTAGAGGTGAAGACCCGGACCGGCACGGTCACCATCTCGACGGACGAACAACCCGGTCTGGCGAAGCCGGAAAAGATTCCCAGCCTCAAACCCGCCTTCGCGCAGGACGGTACGATCACGGCTGCAAGTTCGGCTTCGATCTCCGACGGCGCCGCAGCCCTTGTGCTGACCCGGGAGAGCAAGGCTTCACAGCTTGGCGTGACGCCCATCGCCCGCGTGGTGGGCTGTGCGGCGCATGCGCACGCGCCGGCGCTGTTTACCACCGCGCCGGTGAAGGCCATCGAAACCCTGTTGGAGCAGATCGGCTGGTCGGTGGACGATGTCGATCTGTTCGAGGTGAACGAAGCCTTCGCCGCAGTCGCCATGATCGCGGCCAAGGATCTGCGTATCCCTGACGACAAGATCAACGTGAATGGCGGTGCGACGGCGCTGGGCCATCCGATCGGCGCTTCGGGTGCCCGGATCATAGCGACCTTGCTGGCAGCGCTGGAGCGCAGCGGTGGTCGGCGCGGCGTTGCCAGCCTCTGCATCGGCGGCGGCGAAGCTACTGCCATGGCTTTTGAACTTATTTGAAAGGACGGATGACATGAAAATTGATGGGGTAGCAGCGATCGTCACGGGCGGCGCATCCGGCCTTGGCGCAGGCACGGCCAAGCGTCTCGCCGCGGCGGGAGCCAAGGTGACGATTTTCGACCTGAACGCAGATCTCGGCGAGGCAACCGCCAAGGAGATCGGCGGTCATTTCATTTCGGTCAACGTCACCGACGAGGCAGCTGTCGAGAAGGCGATCGAGGAGGCGGAAGGCCTCCACGGCAAGGCCAGGATTTTGGTGAACTGCGCAGGCATCGGTCCGCCAGCCAAGGTCATCGGCCGTGATGGCAAGGCTATCCCCTTGCCCGATTTCTCGAAGATCGTCACCATCAACCTGATCGGCAGCTTCAACGTCCTGTCGAAGTTCGCGGCCCGTATCCACGATGCGGATCAGGTAGGTGAGGAGCGCGGCGTCATCATCAACACGGCGTCGGTCGCTGCCTATGACGGCCAGATCGGCCAGGCTGCCTATGCTGCGTCCAAGGGCGGAATCGTCGGGATGACCCTGCCGGTCGCGCGCGAATTTGCCCGCTACGGCATCCGCGTGATGACCATCGCGCCGGGCATTTTCTGGACGCCGCTGCTCGCGACGCTCCCGCAAGAGGCGCAGGACTCGCTTGGCAAGCAGGTGCCGTTCCCGAGCCGCCTCGGCCAGCCCGACGAATATGCGCAGCTCGTCGAGAGCATCGTTACCAACCCCATGCTCAACGGGGAGACGATCCGCCTCGACGGCGCGATCCGGATGGCACCGAAATGAGTGAAGGTCTCGATGTCGGCGTCGGGCCGGAACAGACAGCGGAAATTGCGGCGCGGGTGGAAGCCTTCGTTCGCGATGTCGTCGTCCCCTATGAGAAGGATCCACGCCGCGATCATCACGATTGCCCGTCTGAAGAGCTCGTCGCCGAGCTGAAAGCGAGGGCCCGCGAGGCTGGGCTGATGACGCCCCATATCATGGCGGACGGTCGCCATCTGTCGCAACGTGAAACGGCCATCGTTTTGCGTGCCACCGGCCTTTCGCCGCTCGGCCCGCTCGCGCTCAACACGGCGGCGCCAGACGAAGGAAACATGTACCTGCTGGGCAAGGTGGGCAGCCCCGAGATCAAGGAGCGCTTCCTGCGCCCGCTGGTCGAAGGAAAGGCCCGTTCCGCCTTTTTCATGACCGAGCCTGCAGCCGAAGGGGGCGCAGGCTCCGATCCCTCGATGATGCTGACAACCTGTCGCCTGGACGGCAATCACTGGGTGGTGAATGGCCGAAAGGCCTTTATCACCGGTGCCGACGGCGCCCAGGTCGGGATCGTGATGGCGAAATCCGACGAGGGTGCCTGCATGTTCCTGGTCGATCTGCCGGACCCGGCGATTCGTATCGAACACGTCCCCAATACCATCGACTCGTCGATGCCAGGCGGCCATGCGGTAGTGGCGATCGACAATCTGCGCATCCCCGCGGACCAGATGCTCGGCCGCTCCGGAGAAGGTTTTCGCTACGCGCAGGTCCGCCTTGCGCCGGCCCGCCTGTCGCACTGCATGCGCTGGCTTGGTGCCTGTATCCGGGCGAACGAGATTGCGACCGAATATGCATGCCGTCGCCAGGCATTCGGCAAGACCCTGATCGACCATGAGGGCGTGGGCTTCATGCTGGCGGAAAACATGATCGATCTGCGGCAGGCCGAACTGATGATCGACTGGTGTGCCGCCGTGCTGGATGCCGGCGAGCCTGGCGGAACCGAAAGCTCGATGGCGAAGGTCGCTGTCTCGGAAGCGCTGATGCGCGTAGCGGATCGCTGCGTGCAGGTCATGGGCGGGTCCGGCGTCACCAGCGATACGATCGTCGAGCAGGTGTTCCGCGAGATCCGCGCCTTCCGAATCTACGACGGTCCGACCGAAGTGCACAAATGGAGCTTGGCCAAGAAGATCAAGCGCGACTGGAAGGAGCGACTGGCATGAGTGTTGACGCACAGGCCAATGCCGGCACGACCGCAGTGCGCGAGGCGCATCGTTTCGACGAGCAGCGACTGGCGCAATGGCTCGAACAGAATGTCGAAGGCTATGCCGGGCCGCTGAGCGTCGAACAGTTCAAGGGCGGTCAGTCCAATCCGACCTACAAGCTTGTCACCCCGGCCCGCTCCTATGTGCTGCGGCGCAAGCCGCCTGGCCCTCTCGTAAAAGGGGCGCATGCGGTGGAACGCGAAGCGCGCATTCTGTCCGCGCTGGGGCCCGTCGGGTTTCCGGTTGCGCATGTCTACGGCCTCTGCACCGATGACAGCGTCATCGGCAGCTGGTTCTTCGTCATGGAAATGGTCGAGGGGCGCATTTTCTGGGATGCGACCTTTCCGGATGTCGCGACGGCCGACAGGTCTCGCTATTTCGACGCCATGAATGCGACGATCGCGGCGCTGCATGCGATCGAGCCGACCGCGATCGGGCTTGGCGATTACGGTCGCCCTGGAAACTATTTCGAGCGTCAGATCGCCCGCTGGTCCAAACAATATCTCGAGGATGTCGACGCCGGCCGGGATCCGGACATGGACCGGCTGGTCGAGTGGCTGCCCGCTAATATCCCGGCAGGCGAAGAGAGCAGCATCGTTCACGGCGACTTCCGCTGCGACAACATGATTTTCCATCCGACCGAACCGCGCGTGCTTGCGGTCCTTGACTGGGAACTCTCCACCCTCGGCCATCCGCTGGCTGATTTTGCCTATCATGCGATGATGTTCCGCATGCCGCCCGACATCGTCGCCGGACTTGGCGGAGCAGATATCGCGGCCCTTGGTATCCCCAGTGAGGCAGATTATCTTGCTGCATATTGCGAGAGATCGGGTCGTCCCCTCATCAGTCAGGCCGACTATGATTTCTACATCGCCTTCAATTTCTTCCGGATCGCGGCGATCTTCCACGGTATCAAGGGTCGGGTCGTTCGGGGCACCGCTGCGTCCGCCCATGCCAAGGAGCGTGCGGCAAGCCTTCCGCGCCTGATCGCGCTTGCCCGGCAAAGCATGGAGGCGTGCCAGTGAACGACGCCCCTCTTCTGATCGATGTGGAAGATGGCGTCGCCTGGTTGACGCTCAACCGTCCGGAAGCCGGCAACGCCATCGACCTTCCCATGGCCCGCGCATTGGTCGATGCCGCAATCCGCTGCCAGACTGACGTTACCATTCGCTGCGTCGTCCTGACCGGCGCGGGTCGCCTATTCTGTGCCGGGGGTGACGTCGGACTGTTCGCGTCCGCTGGAGAACAGGTCCCTGCTCTCCTGAGCGAACTTGCCGGAACCTTGCACATGGCTCTTGCACGTCTGGCACGCATGGCCAAGCCGCTGCTCGTGCTGGTCAACGGCCCTGCAGCCGGCGCCGGTCTCAGTCTGGCGATCAGCGGCGACGTCGTGCTGGCCACCCGTTCGGCGCACTTCACGGCCGCCTATGGCGCGATTGGCCTGACGCCCGATGGTGGCATGAGCTGGCTACTGCCGCGCCTCGTGGGATTGCGCAAGGCACAGGAGATCATCCTCACCAATCGACGGGTCAAGGCGGACGAAGCCGAGGTGATCGGGCTTGTGACGCGGCTCGTCGATGATGACCAGTTGCGCACCGAAGGAAAAGCTACCGCAGCGACGCTGACGAGATCGGCCGTGGAGGCTGTCGGGGCGGCGCGTGCCCTCCTCCAGGAAAGTTTCTCCTCCGGTTACGAGACCCAGCTCGAGCGTGAGGCCCGCGCAATCAGCGCTGCGGGCGCTGCTGCGGAATGTCGGGAAGGTCTTGCTGCCTATTTCGCCAAAAGAACCCCTGATTTCAAAGGAACCTGATCATGGCCGAAGCATATATCGTCGACGCGGTCCGCACGCCTGGTGGCAAGCGCAAGGGGCAGTTTGCCGGCTGGCATCCTGCCGACATGGCTGCTGAAGTCCTCGACGGACTTATCGATCGCACCGGAATGGATCCTGCGGCCGTGGAGGATGTGATCCTCGGCTGTGTCACGCAAGCAGGAGAGCAGGCGTTCGCGTTCGCACGCAACGCGGTGCTTGCGTCAAAGCTTCCGCAGAGCGTGCCAGCCGTCACGATCGACCGGCAATGCGGCAGTTCGCAGCAGGCCGTCCAATTCGCGGCACAGGCCGTGATGTCGGGCACGATGGACGTCGTGATAGCGGCCGGCGCGGAAAGCATGACCCGCGTGCCGATGTTCTCAAACCTGTCTTTCCACGCCAAGGAAGGCGTGGGTGTCGGACCGGTCAGCGACCGTATCAAGGCGCGGTTCGGTGTGGAGGAATTCAGCCAGTTTGCGGGCGCCGAGATGATCGCCCGGAAATATGGCTTCGATCGCGAAACACTTGATCGCTTCGCCCTTGAAAGTCACCGGCGTGCAGCCGCCGCGACGGCTGCGGGAGCCTTCGAGCGGGAGATTATACCGCTGGAGGTCGATGGTACCTTGCGTACGGCCGATGAGGGCATTCGCGCCGATGCGACGCTTGAAAGCATCGGCTCGGTCAAGCTCCTGCAGGAAGGCGGGATTATCTCTGCCGCCAATGCGAGCCAGATTTGCGACGGTGCCTCCGGTGCCCTCATCGTCTCGGAACGCGCCCTCAAGGAATATGGCCTGACCCCGATCGCGCGCATCGTCAACATGACGGTGACCGCCGGCGATCCGGTCATCATGCTCGAAGAGCCGATCCCCGCGACGCAGAAGGCTCTGGCGCGTGCCGGCATGAAGATCGAAGACATCGATCTCTACGAGGTCAATGAGGCGTTCGCACCCGTGCCACTGGCCTGGCTGCAGGCGATCGGTGGTGATCCTGCCAAGCTCAACGTGAACGGTGGCGCCATTGCACTTGGCCATCCGCTGGGCGCCAGCGGAACGAAGCTGATGGCGACGTTGATTCATGCGCTCAAAGCGCGTGGCAAGCGGTACGGCCTGCAGACCATGTGCGAAGGTGGCGGCATTGCCAACGTGACGATCCTCGAGGCGCTGTGATGGCAATCCGAAATCGCTTCACCACGCTTCTGGGCATCGAGAAGCCGATCGTGCAAGGGGGCATGATGTGGGTTGGCCGGGCCGAACTTGCATCCGCGGTGTCGAACGCCGGTGGTCTCGGTATCCTGACCGCCCTCACGCAGCCCACGCCAGACGATCTTCGTCGCGAGATCGACCGGTGCAGGTCGATGACCGATAAGCCGTTCGGCGTGAACCTGACGATCCTTCCATCGGTGACCCCGCCGCCCTACGCGGAATATCGCCGCGCGATCATCGAGAGCGGCGTCACGATCGTCGAGACCGCAGGCCATAAGCCGCAAGAGCATGTAGACGACTTCAAGGCCAATGGGATCATCGTCCTCCACAAATGTACGGCTGTCAGGCACGCACTGTCGGCGGAACGTATGGGCGTCGATGTCATCTCTATCGATGGATTCGAGTGCGCCGGACATCCGGGCGAGGACGATATACCGGGCCTCGTGCTCATTCCAGCGACTGCCGACAAGGTGAAAATTCCCATCATCGCCAGCGGCGGGTTTGGCGATGGCCGAGGACTTGCAGCCGCACTCGCGCTCGGCGCGGAAGGCGTCAACATGGGAACGCGCTTCTGCGCCACCCAGGAGGCGCCGATCCATGAAAAGGTGAAGCAGTTTATCGTCGCCAACGACGAGCGCGCGACGAATCTCATCTTTCGTCGTTTCCACAATACCGGTCGCGTTGCCAGGAACAGCGTTTCGGATCGCGTGGTGGAAATCTCGAACCAGCCTGATGCCGTGTTCGAGGACATACGCCCTCTGGTCGGCGGCGCTCTGGGGCGCAAGGCGCTCGAAACCGGCGACCTGGATGCCGGCCTGGTCTGGGCGGGTCAGATCCAGGGGCTGATCCATGACGTACCGACCTGTCAGCAACTTCTGGACAGGATGATAGACGAAGCCGAAGCGATCATTCGCGACAGGCTCAATTCCATGATCACCACTTCGCCACAGGAGGCTGTCGCACAATGAGCTATGAATTTGTCGAAGTGGAGCGCGAAGGCGCCCTCACGATCGTCACGATCAACCGTCCGGCCTCCCATAACGCGCTTCACAATGCGGCACAAAAGGAGCTGGGCAAAGTCTTCGACGATTTCGCTGCCGACGATTCGCAGTGGGTGGCGATCATCACCGGTGCGGGGGAAAAGGCTTTCTGCGCCGGCCATGATCTGCGGGCCGAACCCGTGCTGTCACGGACCATGTCGGACGCGCCGGGTTTCGGCGGCTTGGCCTCGCGCTTCGATCTCACCAAACCCGTCATCGCTGCCGTCAATGGAGTGGCTATGGGCGGAGGGTTCGAGATTGTCCTTTCGTGCGATATTGCGGTCGCCTCGGCGAACGCGGTCTTTGCTCTGCCCGAGCCGCGGGTCGGTCTTGCGGCCCTGGCAGGCGGCATTCAGCGTCTGCCCCATGACATCGGCCTGAAGCGTGCCATGGGCATAATGTTGACCGGCCGGCGCGTAACGGCACAGGAAGCGGTCGATCTGGGCATCATCAACGAAGTCGTCGAAGGCGACGTTTTGGCGGCTGCCAAAAGATGGGCTGCCGAAATTCTGGCATGCAGCCCGATGTCGGTCCGGGCGACGAAGGAAGCAGTGCTGCATGGTCTCTCGACCAGCGTGGAGGAAGGTCTGTTCGGCTGCTGGGACTTCCCAGCCATGCAGAAGATGCTCGACTCAGCCGATGCGGCGGAAGGCCCCCGCGCATTCGGTGAGAAGCGCGCGCCTGAGTGGAAGGGACGCTAAATGGCTCACCAGGTCTACGACCGTGAAAGGTTGCCGCTGTGCCGAAGCTGACGGTCATAACGCGCGAGGCCGAGGCAAAGGTCATCGATTTCGATAGCGGCATTACCGTGATGGAAGCGATCCGGAACGCAGGGATAGACGAGCTTCTCGCACTTTGCGGGGGCTGTTGTTCCTGCGCGACCTGTCATGTCTATGTCGATGATGCGCTCGCCGACAGTCTGCCCGCAATCACGGAGGATGAAGCCGATCTGCTCGACAGCTCCGATCATCGACAGCCGCGATCCCGTCTCTCGTGTCAAATTGCTCTGACCGACGAGCTTGACGGCCTGCGCGTGACGATCGCCCCGGAAGATTGAGATGATGAAGCGGTCTTGCGGCAAGCTCGGCAGGAGCATCGCGGCCAGAACAGCTGACTTGGCGTACGGTCGCCAGAGTGAAGACGTGTGATGAGCGCAGCCGGGCCCTTGTCGGGGCTGCGTGTCATCGAATTCGTGGGCATCGGTCCCGGGCCCCATTGTGCAATGCTCCTGTCCGACCTGGGTGCTGACGTGCTTCGCATAGGACGCGAGGGAGGCAATGGTTGGCCCAACCCTATCGTTGATCGCGGACGGGCCGTGCGGACGGTCGACATCCGCTCGCGAGACGGCCGTGATTTCTGCCTTGATGCCGCGCGCCACGCCGATGTCGTCATCGAGGGATTCCGTCCCGGCGTCATGGAGCGGCTTGGGCTTGGCCCGGACGACATGTTCGTTCGCAATGAACGGCTGATATATGGCAGGATGACAGGCTGGGGACAGACCGGACCGTGGGCACAAACCGCAGGCCATGACATAAATTATATCGCACTGACGGGCGCGCTGGCGGCGATCGGCAAACCAGGCGAGCCCGCGACCGTCCCTCTCAACCTCATAGGGGATTTTGGGGGCGGTTCGATGTTTCTGGCATTCGGCATCGTCGCGGCACTTTGGGAGCGGGAGCGGTCGGGAAAGGGACAGGTTATCGATGCCGCGATAGTCGATGGCGTCGCATCGCTGATGACGATGTTCGCCGGGCTGCTGCCGGCGGAGCTCATTTCTGTTGACCGCGACCGGAATATTCTCGGCGGAGCTGCACCCTTTTACCGCTGCTATCTGTGCAAGGATGGAGCGGAGATGTCGGTAGGGCCGCTTGAGCACAGATTTTTCGAGGAGATGCTGATCAAACTTGGTCTGGAAGTGCATCTTGGCGATCATGACAGGCCTGAACGGTGGAACTTGCTCGCGAGCGCCCTCCAGCGGGTCTTCCTGACAGAGGACCAGTCCCATTGGTCGACCTTGTTCGAAGGATCGGATGCGTGCGTGGCGCCCGTCCTGACAGTGGCGTCGTCGCCCCGCCATCCCCATCTTCTGGCGCGTGAAACTTTCGTTGAAAAGGACGGCTTGGTTCAGGCGGCTCCAGCGCCTCGCTTTTCCAGAACGCCTGGCAGCATCCAAGATGCTCGGGAGGCCGAAGCAATGTTAAGCCGGTGGACGCGAGAAGCGACGGCGGAAGGGGCTGAGACATCGCGCGACACCATGCCGAGCTGAAAACAGACTGTGCGAATCCGGTTGGATCACATCCGGCTGGTCGCGACTGCGGAAAATGATCGACATGAACGCATGCGGACAATCGAACTGGCGGGCCGCCATGTCTCGTTGGCCATGGAAATCCGCTATCGTCGCAAAGGGAAGGTGAGACTTATGGAGCCAATCATTTTCGAAAGGCTGCTGCCGTTAGAGGGCGGCTTTAACCTGCGGGATCTCGGCGGCTATCCAACGGTCGGCGGCGGACATGTCAAACGGGGCATGCTGTACCGCTCCGGAACGATGGCGTTGCTTAGCACCGCAGACGGGCAATCGCTTGCCGATCTGGGGATCACCACGATCTGCGATTTCCGTCGGCAGGACGAGCGTGCGTTGGAACCGACGCTCTGGGCCGAGACGCACGGTATTCACCTGATCGCCCGGGATTATAAAGAATCGAGCGGTGTCCTGCTCGAATGAGGATCAGCGTGCAATAGGCACCCCCTTCGTGGGGTGATCGGCGTGCAAAAAGGACCCCTTCATCCCGGGGATTTAGTCGGCCGACTGGTTTTGATCAGTTGGCGAGA
>Ga0207914_100269_pt1 | contig 24451 bp, 22 predicted proteins | sample DeeseametaMP2497_FD_184171 | JGI IMG/M metagenome (GOLD analysis project Ga0207914, IMG submission 184171) | Marine microbial communities from East of Antigua and Barbuda, Atlantic Ocean - MP2497 (SPAdes) | ecosystem: Environmental > Aquatic > Marine > Oceanic | place: East of Antigua and... | reverse complement strand
CTTTTTCAGGAAAGTCGGCTTGCCTGCACGGGAAAGACAAGCTTGATCAGACTTTACCATGTAAAGTTTAGGCTGTCCATCTCCGAAGTCCGTGCCATAGCAACCCTACGGCCAGGACCGACAGCCCGGCTACCCAGTATGGCGGCTCTACCCAGAAGGCAAGAAAAAGACAGCCAGCGAGTCCACACCAAGAAATTAGGCGTGGATAGAGACGAGAATCGCCCTTGAGCCGGAGAGCGGCCAGATTGGTGATGGCGTAATAGACCAGGACGGTGAAAGCGCTGAAAGACCAGGCTGCTTTCACGCTGCCCAGGAAGGTCAGTCCGGCGATGAGTAGGCCGGTGATCAGAACCGCTGCGCGGGGGCTGGTACCTTCCTTGTCCAATAGAGCGAGTCGCTTCGGCATGTCGCCTCTTCTGCCCATCGCGAGCAAGACTCTGGAAAGGCCGAGGATAAGATTGAGCAAGACACCGAGCATCGCGGTGACGGCTCCCGCGGCCACAATCCAGCTAGTCTCAGGGAGTTTAAACCGGGACGCCGCTACCTCTAGCGGCGCGACTTGCCCTGAAGTGGCTGTCTGCAAAGCTTCCGAGCCGACCGTCCCCACCGCCACCACGGCCACGGCACTGTAGAGCACGGCAGTCGTCATAAGAGTCACGATGATAGCTCTGGGGATAGTCTTGCGTGGCTCTGTGACTTCCTCCCCCAGAGTTGCGATCCGACCGTACCCGGTGTAAGCCACGAACATCAAAGCGGTCGCGTGGAGCAGGTTGGTCCAGCCGCTCCAGGGCTTCCCGGGCTCACTTTTGAGAAAAGGCGCAAAGTGAGAGAGACCGACTTCCGAAAGAGTTGGTATCCCGGCTGCTACAAAGACCGCGAGCGAGAAAAGCGTCAACGAGACGATCACAATATTGGCGGTGTTGGAGCGGCGAAGTCCGCTATAGACTAACATCGTTAGCACGGCTACCGCCGCCAGAGCGACCCAGCGAAGAAGTCCCGGGTCCTGGCCCGTGGCGTGAAGAAGGTAGCCGGAGAAACCGAGCGCCGCAGTGGCCGCTGAAGCGCTCTTGGCGCACAGAAACATCCATCCGGCGCTGAAGCCGAGAGCGGGGCTGAGATATTTGTAGCCGTACTCATAGGTGCCTCCGCTGACCGGGTGGGAGGCCGCCAGTTGAGCGCTGCTGAGTGCGTTGCATCCAGCTAGCAGAGCGGCGAGTACAACGGCTAGGATCACGGAAGGACCGGTCACTCCGGCGGCGATTCCGATGCTCACGAAGACCCCCGTTCCGACGATGGAGCCGAGGCCCATCAGGACGGCGCCGAAGAGGCCAACTTCGCGAGTGAGCTGCACCTTGGCTAGTTAGGGTGAAGGGCGACGGGCACCTTTTAGGAGAGAAAGCTTACGCGCGAGATTTGAACTGGGGAATCAGGGTCCCTTGTCGAATCTCTTCCAAGGTCCTGGCTCCCGAGAGGCACATGGTTAGCTGGAGATCAGCGGTCATGTTTTCGAGCAGTTCTCTCACACCCGCGGCACCTGCCACGGCAAGCGCGTAGGCGTAGGGGCGTCCGATACCTACCGCATCGGCACCCACGGCCAGAGCTTTGAAGATATCGGCCCCTGTCCTGACGCCGGAATCGAACAAGACGGGAACTCTGCCGTCCACCGCTTTGACCACCTCCTGCAGGGCCTCGAAGGCCCCGATCGCTCCGTCCACTTGTCGTCCGCCGTGATTGGACACATACACACCATCGGCGCCGTGGTCGATCGCCTTGCGCGCATCCTCGGGATGAAGAATACCCTTGAGTACGATCGGCAGGCTGGTGTTCTCCCTCAGAAACGAGATGTTCTCCCAAGTGAGATTGCAGCGGGTGTAAATCTGGATGAACTTTCGCACCGCCGCCAAGGGGCGGCGGGTCTTCAAGTTGTCCCAGAAAGATCCGGGATAGCGGCGGCACATGGTGGCTAAGAGGGCCACGGCCTGAGGCGTGACGCTCGGCTTTTCCGCTAGCAACTCCGGGTCGTCCAGCAGGCTCTGAAAAACCGGGTCTGTCACGTACTGACCAAGCCCTTTGGCACCCAGAAACGGAAGGTGAGTGAGATCCAGGTCGCGGCAGCGCCATCCCAGCATCGTCGTGTCGAGTGTGACGACGAGAGCGCGGCATCCGCAGTTCTCGGCGCGTCTCAAGAAGCTCTTGACCAGTTCGTCGTTGGCGCTCCAATAGAGTTGAAACCAGCGTGGAGTGTCTCCCATACGGGCCGAGCAGTCTTCCATGCAGACGCTCGCCTGATTGGAGAAGGTCATCGGAACGCCTAGCGAGGCGCAAGCCTCCGCGACGGCCAAGTCGGCGGCAGGATGGGCCAGTTCCAGAACGCCGATCGGGCAGGTGAAGATGGGGGCCGGCAGAGTATTGCCGAAGAGTTGAGTTTCTATCTTGCAGCCCGAGACGTCGCGCAGCATTCGGGGCACGATTCTGAGGCGGTTGAACGCTTCCCGGTTTTCGTCGACGGTGTTTTCGGAGCTAGCCCCTCCGCACACGTAGGTGTAGCCGTCTGTCGACATCTTGCGACTGGCCAATCGTTCCAATTCTAGGAAATCAGTGGGGATGAGAGGCTTCTTGCCGCGGGCTCCCTCCAGATAGATCTGTCGCTGGCGTTCCGGTGTGCTGTTGGCGGGCTGCTTCATTCAGATCGGTTCGCGGTGGTGATTGGAAATTCTTCCGGGCTCTCTTGTCATCTCATTGCACTCGACTTTCCGATGTCAGGAGAACGTCACTCAGTCCCCGTTGGGGTGGGCGGCGGTCCTAAGCTCATAAGACACATCCCCTAACCCAAACTCCAAACGAACTAGTACTCCAACCCTCGGATCCTACCAAAGGCCATCTCGCGCCCGTCCGTCGAATAGTATCCGAATGTCTAGGAGTACCCAAAATCTCAAAGTCAGGATCACTCACGACAACTCACTATCGTTCTACACCGACCAGCGGGAGCATCTCCGAATCTCCTTCATGCGCACCTTACGAATCCCCGACGACGGTAAAGACTACCCTCTGCCCCCCGGGATGGGGCGTTTCCCAATCAGGCGAGTTAGCGACTATCTCAACACAGTTCCTAAGAAGTGGCTGGAGACCGCCGAAACTTCGATTTTTCTTCCCATTTATCAGCGAGAGGCGATGTGGCTGTCCTTTGGAGGGCCGCCATGGCTCCCTACCGCTCTCAAGGTATGCGCGGGTCGAATAAATGCCGTTTCCGGCGATGCGTGGTCGGAGGAGCTGCAAGGTGAGGCCGAAGGACCGGACTATTTGGTTTGCCCGAAGCAGCCGTGGCTCGACGGGTTCAACACCGGAGACGGCTCGATTCGGCAGTTTGTGGCCATGCCGCTGGGCTTGGGCTATACGGTGGAGGGTCAGGTGACCGGCAAGGAAGAGCACGGTGGAATTCAAATCAGAGCGTTCCCTGCTCGCGAAGGTCTGTTTCAAGAGCCGCCTCCAAGGACTCGCGCTTCTCGTCGGTATAGCGCTCATCCAGAAGTCCCTGGGCTGAGCGATGCCGCCATGAAGAAGATCATGAACCGATTGACCGACACCGGAGCCCTCAAACCGGAGGAAGAGGACGGCATTCTGTTCGAAGCCGAGAAGAATGGAACCTCGCTTTATAGTACCCTGATGAGCTGGGGCTGCTTAGAGGACATGGAGAGAGTTCTTCTCGAGGTTGGCTGCCAGCTGTTTGAGTTTTCTGAGGCGGAGTTCGATAACGTAGACCCCGAGTTCAGCCACCTGATTCCGGAAGTTCTGGCCAGACGCTACGGCGCATTTCCGGTGAAGGTGCTGCCGAACAACGTCCTCGCCCTTGGTATGGTCGATCCCTTGAATATTCTAGCCGTCGACGATTTTGAGCTTATCACCGGATACACCGTGAAGCCGATGATGGCGACCCGGTCTGCGGTGAGTCGCGCTATAGACGACGCTTACGGCGACACCGACTTGGTGGAGGTCGAAGAAACGGTCAAAGACATTTCGGCACAGGACTTCGGCTGTCTGGACTTCGGTCTGGCCGCCGGAGGCATAATGAAGCAGACGATAGTCGAGGATAGCCACGGTATCGAGACCTGGGATATCGAAGCAGCGACCGCCGTCCACGTTCATCTCGTGGATGTCCGCACCTGGTGTCGGATCACGGGGGAAGAGCCCCCCGGGACGCCGGTGGACGCCAAACTGTATACCCAGATGGGTTACCCCTGGTTCGACCTCTACGAAGAGCACCTGGCCGACCGTCGGCCGTCTGAGATCCTGAAAAACATCCTATCTGTGAGCCAGATGGATGACGAGAAGAAGGTGATCGGAATGGACAACTCTTCGCTCTGGATTCCGAGCAACCAGGTCGTCACCTACTACAGCTCTTCCAAGCCTATAGGAAAGGGATAGATAACAGGCGCCGGAGTTCTCAGCTACCTTCGACCGACTGCTTGCGATTAGGGTCGAGATGAAGCTCCTCGGTCACCGTCGAGGGGTCCCAACGACCGTCCTTGGCCTCGGCTTTCAGGACGTGATGCCCCTCGTCGAAGTAGGAATCGACCGTGAGAACTCTGGTGCCCTCGGGATCGGTCCGCATCTTGATGACCTGAAACTCGTGGTCTTCTTTGCCAGGGAGTCCGAAGAGGGCGGAATTTTGTCTGGCCTGGGCGATGCCGGCAGCGTCTTCGCTGGTAATGTCGGTAATAAAACCTTCTCCAAGTTTGCTCTCTATATAGCTTTCAAGCTTTCCGTCAGCCACGAGTTTCTGACCGTTGGCGGTGTCGACCGTCTGGCCTGACTTCACTCGGTAGGAGTCGATGCCCATCAGATGGGCCTCCACCTCAAACGGTCCGGCCTGCGGGTTTCGTTCGAGAAACTTCACTGCTTCTCCAGCTGCGATCGGAGTGGCGAAAGAGGTGCCGCTGGCAACGCCGTCCTGGTCGAAGCCTTCTCCGGCTTGCCAGGGCAGGTCGACTCCCACCCGGGAGACTTCGATCGCGGAGGCCGGTGAATTGAGGGTCGCTGGGTTGCCCTCTTTGTCGTTGGCTCCCACCACAGTCACGTAATCATTAACCAGAACATTCCGGAAGCTGGCCGGTCCGGGTTGCACACCGATCTGCTGCATGACCTGGCCCATTTCGCCGTGATTTCCGGCGGCCACCAAATAGGTGACGCCTCGGTCGTAAAGCTCTTTGGTGGTCTTGGTGTATTCCGCTTGCGCCTTTTGGCAAATCTCGTTGCCGGCCATCACCTGATCGGCCGAGTTGAGAAGCTGCTGGCAGATGTCTTTCAGGGAAGCGTCCGGCTCCAAGCCCAGTGAATGGGTGGCGTGGTTTCTTAAGTTTTGATTTTTCTGGATTTGCGAGAAAAGAGTCTCCAGCAGTCGACCGGGAGTCTCGCCTTGAGATTGCGAGACCACCTTGATCTCGGGCTGCTCGGTCATGATCTGTCGCAGGTTCATCGTGGTCTGAAGATAGAAGTGGGCGATATTTCGGCTGACAACGGTGCGGTAGGCGGTATGGAAGTCCAAGCCGCGCTCGTTCATGAGCTTTGCTAAGTCCGTCTGGGGGGCGTCGTTTTGATATCGCTGGACGTCCGAGTCGGCCAATTCGCTGTTGCTAAAGAGAACGGACTCGACCGCCTGACCGTGGGGAAAGCCGGCGGGGTCGCCATCGAAATCGTCAAGAATCGCCAGTTTCGGCGCGACTTCTTTCTTCTCAGCTCGCCCTCGTGGGGACAGCTGTTGAACCTGTGGATTGACTTGCATACTCGGACTCCTATTATAACCTTACTGATCGGGTATGAAATCATGCTGAAACGCTTCATTTTTCAGGTTTTTCTTTTTGCAACACGGTGTTAACGTCGATGACGTATAATCCTTGATTGTGACCACAGAGAAAGATAAGTGGGCGCTCGGTAAGATTGAACCCGGTGAAACTGGTGACGTCGAGAACAGTGAGTCGCCCGAAGGCAACTGGTTGTCAGGTCTCGTGGGCAAAGAGAAAGAGCCACCCGAGGCAGAGGGCGACGGCTGGCTGTCGGGGCTGGTGGCTGAGGGAAAGTCCGTGCCGGAGGTCGAGCAAACGACTTCCGGAGCGGAGGATGGAAACTGGTTGTCGGGTTTGGTCTCCGGAGCTCCGGAGAAGGAGTCGTTGCCTCCCCAAATTCCCACCCCTGAACCGGGAACGACGGCTGGGGATGTCCCATCACCCGCCGAGCCTCCGGCGGAAAAACCCAAGAGCAAATGGGAAGAGAAGCCCGAGGTGTCGGTCGCCGGGCCTATGGCTCCATCACCCCAGTCTGTCCGAGAAAGGCAGGCTGTTCCTCCGCCTAAGCCGGTTTCGAAAGCAGTCGAGCAGCCCGAAAAGGACGTACCTAAGAGGGCTCCGCTCCCTCTGAATTTTGCAGCGGCAGTATCCGAGCCTCCGGCCTCGCCGGCAGCCACGCGCAAGAAGTCTCCCGCGAGCAAACCTTCCGAACCCCAGGAGGGCCCCAAAGAGCCGTTTCTCGCGCCTCGCGTCAGCGGTCGGCAGATGGTGTCGTTCTATCGCTCACTCAGCGTGATGTTGTCTTCGGGCGTCCAACTCTTCGCCTGTTTCGAGTTTCTCTCCCGAGATGCCGAGAGCAAAGAACTCAGTGCGGCCTGCAAACGCATCGGTCAGCGATTGGTGGAGGGCTATCCTCTACCCCGGGCCGTCGCCCCGGAACGAAGCTTCTTCGATGATAAGACCGTCAGGCTTTTGGAGGTCGGCTACAAAAGTGGAGCTTTAAACAAGATTCTCAAGCGGTTAGCCGAGGACCAGGAAGCTTCTTGGAAACTGGAGAGCCAGCTGCAAAGTCAACTCTACTATCCTCTGGGGATTGCCGCGTTGGGGACTCTGGGAGTGCTCGTCCTTCCCCCGTTGGTTCTCAACGATCTGCTTCAGCAGGTGGTGAAGTTCACCGATGAGCCGCCCGCCATCACCCAGGCCTTACTCAGCTTCTCGGCCTTTCTCTCCTCCCCCTGGACCATCGGTATCGCTCTCGCGCTGATAGTCGGACTGGGTTTCTTCATCAGAACCCCGTACTGGATGAGGATGAAGCGCCGACTTGAACTCTTCTATTGGGAGATTCCAGGTATTTCCGAGCTATGGCAAAGTGTGGTCGCGGTTCGTTTCCTATCGGTTTTTGCGCTAACCTATGACTGTGGGTTACCGGCCACCCAATGCCTGTTGCTCTCCTCGGGAGCTACCGGCTCCACTCGCGTTGAGGCCGTAGGTCCCACCATGAAAGAGACTCTGGTCGCCGGGGGCACGCTCCGGGAGACTCTGGAATCAGGAAACTTTCTGCCTCCGTTGGTGCTGGAAGCGGTGGAGGCCGGACAGCAGACGGGGAAAGTGGCGGACTTGTTGCAGCGGAGTGCGGATATTCTGAGTGCGGAAGTGCAGAACAGAATTGAGATAGTAGCTAAGTTGGTGGAGCCGTTGGTGCTGACGGTACTGGGGTTCTTCGTGGGGCTCTTTGCCCTGGGGTGCTTGTTGCCGATTATTGGGTTGGTGGAGAAGATTTGAGACGAGAAGCGAGAGATAGTGGGGTGTCGTCCCTGGGGACGGTTTTGCTCTGCATGGTGGTGCTGGCGGGGATATTGTTCGTGGCGGTGAGCGCGGCGCTGTCTCATCTTCAAGTCGCGAATGCGGCCGAGGCTCAGGCTCACGCGCGAAATTTGGCGGAATCGGCTATTGCTCAGGCGCTTCACGAGATCTCTGAAAGCGGGACGCAGCCGGCGGGAGACACGGTCGTGACCATAGAGGGGGTTGTCGGTACCGGTATGGTGACTTTCAACCCCGGAGTGGACTCACGCGGATACTCGGTTTTCAATCTGGAAGGCGCTTCTTCGGTGCCGGGAACTCGAGGGAAGATTGTTCCGCCGAGAATGGTGCATCTCGTGGGTCGAGGTGAGGTGGGGTCGGCTCGTAGCTATGTGGAATGCCTGTTTAGTCGTCCGCCTTTTCCGGATGGGTTGGTGGCCAGCGGGCCGGTGAAGGCGGAGGCGTTGCAGCTGTATGCGATTCGGCGGGATAGTTCATACTCTGGTGGCGACCCAACTCTCATCGATGCCGAGGAGGTGCTACCCGGCAACCTTTTTTCCAACTCGAATGAAGGGTGGGTCTCCGGCGCGCCGACGGTCCAGCTCCTACAGTCTACCGAAATAAGTGGCTCTGTGGGGGCGGTAGGAAGTGTTTCTGTCGATGCTACGAGTTCGGTGGGAGGGGAATTGAGGCCGGCATCCTCGCCCCGACCAATCGCTCGAATCGATATAGTTTCAAAGATTTCGGCTCTGAAACCGAACGCGATTCCAATTGCGTCCAGTGGCTCGGACTTGTCGCTCGACCCAAACTGGTTCTCTATTTCCACCGGCAGTTTATCCGTGGGTGGTGACTTGGATCTCAACGGTTCGGCTCTTCTTGTGGAGGGAGACCTGGACGTTCAGGGGGCGATCGAGGGTACCGGTGTAGTTCTGGTCACCGGAAGTGTTGCGATTAGAGATGGAGGAGCTTCCGTCATTGCGGGCGAGCAGACAGCCATCGGTTGTGGAGGAGACTTTCTGTTGCAAGCCGCCGACCCCGAAGGGAATTACTTTAAGGGCCTCGTCTACTGCGAGGGAGAGTTTAAAGCAAAAGACATCACCGTCGTGGGTGCCACCGTCGTTAATGCGGAAAGTAATCCGTCGGCTCGCGGCGAGGCCGAACTCGAGAACGTTCGTTTCCTGCATAATCCGGGGTCAGTGGAATTGAGCCTCATGACACCTAAGAGTTATGAGATAGAATACGGTACTTCCGGCGGTAATCGGAGTCATCATATCGCGCTCGCCTTCATCAGGACTCCAAGCGAGAACGGAGATGGATTTTACTATGAAGTGCACGGTTACTCCACCAGGAAGTCCGACGCAACCCAAGACTCGCCCGGCATTTGGCGAACGTATGGGACCGACGATTTTCAGCCGTCCTGGGCATGGCATATTCGATCCGACCTTGTTAGGATTGCTCCCGGAATGAGTCTGGCGGAGATGCAGTCTCATCCGGACGTCGTCGCGCTGGCGAATACTCTTGGCGCTCGTTTTCAGCAAGACGAGAATAAACCGGTGTCCGAAGTGGATTGGACGGGCCGACTCTTGGAACCGAGCGACGGCCTGGCGAGTTTGCTCCACACCGACCTGCAGAACACAAACTCAGGCTACAACGTGACTTTCAGTCTGAATAGCTTGCTAGGTGAGTGGCTGGACTCGCAGCGGATCCAGATGTGGCGACCCATTCTCGACGAAGACTAGCCCCTCAATTCCCACCTGATCTAACAACCACCATCCGGGTCATCGTCACTTCAGTCCGCGTACTTGCCCCCTCGACTTCTCGATGCAATGAGATCTTCAACGGCGAACCCACCGACGGGAGCAAGACCTCGGATGGATTCTCAATCGAAAAAAGAGTGACCTTATCAAGCCTCCTGGCCACCTTTCCGCCGCTTCCTATCAAGCCAGAGATCTCCGGATCGGTAAGTCTCTGAGGCCGAGCCGGATCGGAAAAAGCGCCGTCAAATTCTAATCTCGTGAGCTCCCGATTAGCAGGGTCTAGAGACCAACCGATCCCTTTGGTCTCATACTCGATCTCTCCCTCGCTGTTAGCTTCGTCCATGGGATGAACGACGAGTTTCGTGCCGCCGGTCGCGATGCTGATCCCCGCTGGAGTAGTCCTTTGCAAATCGTTCTCCAACGCACGCATCATCAGCAAGACCGCGGTCTCGGCGCTGGAACGACTGAACTCTTCCCGGCCCGCACGAGCACTGACCGCGAACAGACGAACGAGAACGGTCAACAAAATCGTAGCCAGAAACATGGCCACCAAAAGCTCAACCAGAGTGAAGCCTTTTAACTTCGCGGGATATCGCAGATTCTGGCCTCTCGAAAGACTCGGTATCTTTGCTCTTTCCAGCTCCAATCGACGTTGACTCTGACTCTTTTCAATTTGGGCTCCAGGTCAGTGACTTCTATCGTGGGGAGGTATTCGATTTGGTCGACGACTTGAGCGGGTTCGGTGGTGGGAGAAATCGAGGCGAACGGCTTAGCCCGTTGCACATCAAGAATGGACTGGGCCACGCTACCAGCCTGTAACTCCATGTTGGCACGCCGATTGCTAAATTTGAACGACGGGATTAAAGACAAGCAGAAGAGAACCAGTAGCGAAATGAGCCCCACGATCGACACCGTCTCCACCAGGGTGAGGCCGCCTCTATTTGTCTTGACAAGTTTCAAGTTGGCTCTTATCTTCGTCGCGGCTCTCACATTTCCAGCTTCGGCACAGGGGAAAGAGTGGAAGTTCTTTACCGACCCACCGGGAGCAAACGTGGAGCGGATGACTTTCGAGGGAGAGTGGAACTATGTGGGAGTTGCGAATGGGCAGCCTCTTAAACTCACGCTAAACGATGCGGAGAAAGCAAACTCGGTCGTTTTTCGTTTCGTCTTTCCATCCTCCGGCGGACAGTCGTGGGTGAGCGAAAAATACGAGATATCGGGTCAAGATTTTCTCCGGTCCAGCAGGTTTCCGAAGGACGGTCCCGTGGTGTTGGAAGTGCCCAGGCTGCTCCGTTGGAAGCTATGGGCTTCTTCTCATCCTTTCCTGGCCGGTCTGCTGTTTTTGGGCGTACCCGGAATGCTATTGGCTCTCTTCCTGAGTCGTGGGTACATCCTAGACTTACTCAGAGGCAAATTGGGAGTCGAATCGGGGGAACGTTTCAGCGGCTACAATGTCCTCGGCGAGCTGGGTAAGGGCGCCATGGGAGTCGTCTATCTCGGTGAAGACCAGGGCGGGCTCAAAGTCGCGATCAAATCAGTGCTTCCGGAGTACGCCGAAGATCCGGAGTTTGAAAAGCGATTCGAGCACGAGGTGAGAGCGTGCATCTCCCTCAAGCACCCGAACCTTCTCCGCTATTACGGCCATGGAGTGGACAGCCGGGGTGTTCCCTTCTCAGTAACTGAGCTTCTCGAAGGTCGAACTCTCAAGCAAGTTCTCGCCGACGGGGTGTCTCAACCGAATCGCCTGGCTTCCGATGTGATCGAGCAGATCGGTTCGGCGTTGGACTATCTCCATGGGCAAGGCCTGGTTCATCGGGACATTAAGCCGGATAATATTTTCGTTTGCGATGACGGAAATCTGAAGCTTATGGACCTCGGCTTGGTGAAGGGCGAGGCGATGACACTCCTCACTCGCACCGGAAATATCCTGGGCACACCCGCGTACATGCCGCCCGAACAGTTCGACGGTCAGACAAGTCCGGCTTCGGATCAATACGGCCTGGGAATCATCCTCTACGAAATACTCGCCGGAGAACGACCCTTCGTCCAACCAGACATGTTTGCCCTGGCATATCAACACAAGACCGCTACCCCACAACCCCTCGCAGAGAGGGAACCACGCGTGACCCAAGAGGTAAGCGAAGCGATTCTCAAGATGCTCCATAAGAAACCGACCGAACGCTTCCCTTCAATGGAAGAAATCCGCCAGGAGATCTCAGACAAGCTGCTTTACCTACCGTGGTGAGGCGCTTAAGAAGTGCTCAACTGCCCACCAAACTCAGCCGCCTGACGCAGCGCCGACTGACCCAACCTGGTGAGCGCAGCGGCCCAGGAAATTTCGGTGTCGTTGAATCCGATGGAGGGGTCGCGAGAGATGATAATCCCCCCGAGTAAGTCTTTCCCTTTGGTGAGCGGAAGGGCCAGGAAGACATCGTCTCCGAAGGCTTGGGCTCGGGGTTCGTACGGTTCGCGGAAAAGCTTGTCTTCGTATCCGGAGCCATCCTCGTGCTCTCCGTGGGGATTGGTGAACAGCCGGTCCAGTTTTCCGTTGCGGCTGAGCCAGGCAGAGAGGATATCAAACTCCAAACTGCGTCGCAGGCCGTCTGCTAAGCGGGACATGATATCGCTCGGCTCCTGGGTGGCCTCGAGGAGGTCTTCGAGGGCCAGGGAGATCCTCTTGAGTCGCCGGTCTTCGAGTTGGGCCTGACCGAGAGTCAGGGCGATGGGGCTGCTGGCCATGGCCAGCATCTGAAAGAGTCGCCCGTCGAATCGAGGAGCTCCAGCTTCCCACCACTCCAGACTGATGAAGCCGCAGAAAGTCAGTCCGCAACGGAGCGGAAAGAGCAAGGTATTCCCCGACCACACCGGTTCAAACTTGGCCATGACCTCCTGAGTCAGGCTCTTGTCCAAACGGTGCCGACCGAAGTTGCTGGCGCAGACGTACTTGGGCTCCCCGTTGATGATCTGATACAGGTCCGCTCTCTCGCACTTCACCGCTTTGCAGATGCTGACCAGAGCCGAGACCATCGGATCGTCTTGCTCCAGGGAGGTGGCCCACAGACCGACCACGGTCTGCAAAGCCTCCTTGTAATCGATCTTGATCTCAGGGACCGAGCGTGTCTTTTCTTTGCGAGACTTGGGAGCACTGACCGGGTGGTTTTTCTCGGGATGGAAGAGCCAGCGACCGTAATGTGGCCTCAGGACGCCCTCTTCGCACCAGCGGTCGAGTCGACCGATCAAATCGGCCGGCAGTTGGCCCCCCAATGAAAAGACGGCTTCCTGCAGTTTCGGCTCCAGCGGCGCAGCAAGATAGGCCTCGGCCAGGCGTAGGCAATCCCCTTCGGAGAGGAGTCCCAGTTCGATAATGTGTTGATCCGGGACCGGTCCGGAGTGGGCAAAGTTCACACTCAGCCAGGGCTGGTCGGGATGATGTCCTTCCCGGCCTTTGTGGGCGTGATTGACAATGAGCGTGGGACGCTGGCTTTCGGCGGCGTGGTGGTTTCGGACCACCTGGCCGTCCAGACGAACGACTCCGCGGCGCAGCTCTTCCACCATGCGTTGTCGACCGCTGCCTTTGGGCCCTAAGAGCGTGACCGAAAGGCCCTGGCCTCGAGACGCTCTGTTCCACAGATTCATCAACTCCCCGAGCTCTTTTTCCCGACCGATCACCGGATAGGGATGGCGACCCAGGGAGGTGTTGGCGCTGGACTGCGGCTTCCAGGTTTTCAGCTTCAGCAGCACGTCGAGTTGATCGATCCGGGCCAAAGCATCGGCTATGGTCTGGGCTTCAGGCCGGTTGGAAGGTTCTTTCTCCAGCATGCTCTTCAACAAGACACGCAGAGCGGGCGAGAGCGACGCCGAGCCCTCCTTCACAAACTCATTGCTCACGCCGCTTGCGGGAGCGGGCTGCCCGTGGGCGAGTGCGGCTAAGACCGCACCGAGGGCGAAGATGTCGCTCTCGGGGCGAGCCGGAGCCCCTTCACTGACTTCCGGGGCCTGATAAGGCAGGGCGAGGCTACGCTCAAGCTTGGGGAGAGGTCGACCGACGGGCCAGCCTCTTCCGGGGTCGGTGAACCTAATAGAGCCACTGGAATCGACCTGCATTCCGTGAGGGTGGATCTCGGAATGGGTCATGCCTCTTTGATGGATGGCGTTGAGCGTGGAGGCGAGAGCGCGAGCCGTGCTCACAAGGCGTTCGGCCGACAAAGGGCCCCGCGCGAAGAGACTTGAGACCGACTTGCCCTCGACCAGTTTCTTGACTCGATAGGGCATTCCGTCGTGAACCCCGCAAAAAAGCACGGGCAGCATGCCGGGATGCCCTAGTCGAGATTGGAGAGCCGTCGTGCGATAGAAGTTGCTGATGTTGTCCGCGGAATCTTCGGTGAGAAGCTCGACGGTCACCCTGACCTTGTCCATTCGACCCCGATAGGCGACCAGATACGAAATTCGGCCTAACTCTTCGAGGTCGGATATTTCCGGCAGTTCCAGCCTATTCCCGGAATGTTGAACGCTCACAGGAGCTACTTTGCCCCCACTCCTGAGTCATCCTTGGCGACTTTTTGTTCGGCGATGTCTTCGGCGCGAACGCTGGTCCACTGTCTCCAACCCCGGTAGGCGACGAACATGTAGACGCAGTAGAGAACGGTGTAAGCGTGGATATCGGCTTGATAGCTGAGTACGATGTAGCAGAGGTTGGTGCCGATGTAGATCAGCCAACATTCGGGCCTCCCCGCGATCATGGTGAGCTGGGCCAGCACATTTCCGGTCACTCCCATACCGTCGAGATAAGGAAGATGGCCACCCTTGGCCTCCAGAAGATATCCGAGCGTTCCGGCTACCCCCAACCAGGTCAGGATGACGCCGATACCTTCTGTTCCGGTAAGGCGTCGAGCTACCTTGCGAAGGTCGGGGTCGGCACCGGTTTTCCACTTGTACAATCCGGTGAGTTGGATGGAGAGAAAGAAGACCTGGATCAAAAAGGAACCGTAGATCCTCCTGGTCAGAAAGACGTAGGCGCAAAGCACGGCCATAGCAGCACCCAGCGCCCAGCCCCGGCCGTCTCCCTTGGTCAGAAGGTAAGTGCTCCAAAGACCGAAAATGGCGGAGACTATTTGGGCCCAGAGGTCTTCATCCACAGTCCGATTCGGTTCGCTAACCGACCTCTCATGACCCTCTTGAATAGAGGGCCCTTGCGCCCACAACAGGGACATCTGAGATCGCTGCGAATCTTATACCGTATGGATTGCGCAAGATGTGGAAGCTCACTACACAGAGTTCCGATGTTCGATTTGCCGAGAAAGGTTAAGGAGTTCTCCTGCATGTGTTGCGGTGAGCGCTTCTGGACCGTGGAAGGCAACGTCAATCTTTTTTGTGATGAATCGATGGCCCGCCAGTTGGTAAAGAAAGAATTGGCCTTGGAGTTTACTGCCACCCGCAACAATTAGGGTCGATTATGGGGTGAGCTTCTGCTTTCGCTGCGTTTCCGCTTCCAGGCGGATAATCAGCTCCTTGGTCGGGCCGTAGTTTTTGTCCACTTCGAGAGCTCTCTGGAAACTGGCTTGAGCGTCTTCCAGGCGACCTACGTTGTAGTGGCATAGGCCGATGTTGTGGTGGGTCAAGGCTTTGGCGCCGTAGAGACGCAACGACTCACCGTAAAAATCGATAGCCTGGTCAAACTGGTTGATGCAAGCGAGCACTCGCGCTACCGCGAAAGGGACGTCGCGCTGATCACCGATGGCAAAGAAGTTGCCCCAACATCTCACCATGACATCGTAAAGCTCGCGCTGTTGCTGGAGCGGGGCGCCCATGGAGGTCTCGCCGATGAGATTGCTCAGTTCATAGAAAAGTTCGGCGTCCCAGTTGGACATCCTGAGTAGTTGGAGGCAGAGGCTGAGAGTCTTTCGTCCGGTGGCGAGAATCAGTTTGCGGAAATCGAGGTAGTCCAGGGGACCGAATCCGTCCACTTGTTCACGGAAGATGCGTTCGAATCGAGGAGCCTGCTCTTGGGTGAGACCCTTGGCGTAGAACGCTAGGTTCAGGGGGTGACTTCGGGGAGCGGAGTGGAGAACGAACCCGCCCCGCTGGAGCCAGACCTGGTCCAGCGCGTGGCAGTTGACACTCATGGAGAAACCACGTGCGTGCTTCTGTACGGGAAGCGACTCGAACCCTAGCAACTCTTCCAGGGATCGCATCGCCTTGTCGGCCATCAGCAGACCGAGCTTTCGATTGTTTTTAGAGAGAGCTTCCAAGCAACGGAGGGGCCCGATCGGGAAGGGAAAATGGGTGTTTCCGAGGGTCGCTCTGTACTCCTCGAGCACGGCGTTGTAATGGTCTTCGGAGTAGGCTTTGCCTTCCACCGGGGGGAAGCTGAGTTCCACCTCCCCGTCATCCGAGCGGCTGCAACGAGCCTCGAAGAGTTGGCCGTTATTCACCTTGAAGCCGTCGTGGGATAGGCTGTCGAATAGGTAGTTGGCGATGACGAAAATCGGGTTGCTCGGCGGCGCAAGGAGCTCGTCGTCACCCTCGGCGTCGTAGGTCTGCACCTGGAGCATGCCGTTTTCAAGGAAGGGTACAAGCTTCTCGTGCTGCCGATAGTGTTCGACGTTGCTTCTACTGTAGTCGGTGAGAAGATACTTCACTTCAAACGGAAGCGAGGACGCAATCTGCGAGAGTCGGACCAGAATAAGATAAGCTAGTCGACCCATCCCGCCGCCCAACTCCACGAAATAGACCGGCTCGTCTTGATTGAGCAGTCCCTGTTTGGCGCAGTCCTCGATGAAACTCGTGAAAAGGTCGGTGTAAGTTTTGGCCAGTGCGGGATTGTTGGTGGCAAAAAACGGCAAATGGTCGTTGGACCAGACGTTCACGCCCTCGGACTCGTAGAAGTCGCGCAGTTCGTGCCACATTTGCGATTCGGATAACCGGACGGGCTCACTCATAGGCCCTCAGTTCGGGGTGCACTGCTCTCACCCTTGAAGGATGGGATCAATGTCAAAGGGGCGAATTCGGCCGGAACATGTCACGAAAGAATCGCCAGCCCTGGTATAAAGAAGGCCTTCGATTTGAATGCACGCAGTGCGGAGAATGCTGTACCGGCACCTCCGGCCTGGTGGCTTTCACCCGTCGGGAAGGGGTGGCCATGGCCAAAGTTTTAGGGATCAGTTGGGATGAGTTTTCCCAGCGCTATGCTCAGCCTACCTACGAGAAGGGTGTGTGGGAGCTGCTGGAGGTGGAGGTCGAGGGGGCTTTTGATTGCATCCTCTTGGACCGTTGTGAGGAGACCGGGATCACCCGCTGTCGAGCTCACCAGGCGCGTCCGACCCAGTGTCGCACCTGGCCGTTCTGGCCCGAGAATTTGACGGACAAGGAGAGTTGGTGGCAAGCCGGTCAGGCTTGCGAAGGGATCGGGCGTGGGCGCTTGATTCCGTTGCGAGTGATTCAGCAGGAGTTGGACGACACCCCTGATTGGGGGATCCCCCGTTAAAGGTCTGCTGCAGCTGACGCTGGCCGACTCGGACAGGCCGGTCTATCAACGTATCTCGGACGCGGTAAGGCTTGCTATAAGGGAGAGTCGGGTCGCAGGCGGCTCGTTGTTGCCCTCCACGCGAGCCCTGGCCGGTCAGCTGGAAGTGCACCGGCATACGGTGAGTCGCGCCCTTGACGACCTGGTGGCCGAAGGGTGGCTAGACTCCGAGCCGGGACGAGGCTATCGGGTTGTCGCCACGGCTGTCCAAGAGATAGAGCCCGCTCAGGTCTCCTGGCCCCAGTTTAAGGTCGCGGAGGGGCTGGCTCCGCGGGAAGACGGTGAGTACCGTTTCCCCAGCGGTTTACCCGACCTCCGTCTCTTTCCGGACAAAGAGTTTTTCAAGCACCTTCGAGCTCAGCTGAGGACCGATAAGCCCGCCGCCCTGCTGGGCTATTCCGATCCGGCCGGCAGTCTTCGCTTTCGACAACAGCTCCAGACCTACTTGGCCAGGATGCGAGGAGTTCGCCGTGGTCAGGTGGTGGTGACTCACGGCTCTCAGGAAGCGATCTTTCTGCTGGGGCAGCTGTTTGGGAAAGCAGAGCGACGCACGATCGCGGTGGAAGAGCTTGGCTATCGGCCGGCTTGGGACGCCCTGAGCCTCTCGGGTGCCGAGCTGGTCGGTATACCGGTGGATGAAGAGGGGCTGGTCGTGGACAAGCTGGAGGAACTAGCGGAGAGGGAGCCGCCGGCTCTGCTTTATCTCACCCCACTTCATCAGTATCCTACCACGGTCAGTCTCTCGGTAAGGAGGCGCCGTCAACTCCTTGCTCTGATTTCTCGATACGAGATTCCCGTTATCGAGGATGACTATGATCACGAGTTCCACTACTCGGGCCGCCCCCATCTGCCCCTGGCAGGGGAAGACGACAGTGGGCTGGTGGTCTATGTCTCCACTTTTTCCAAACTGGTCTACCCCTCGGCTCGCCTCGGTTTTTGTGTGGTGGGGCCGGAGCTTCTCGGTCCGCTCTGTCGTCTCAAACGTTGCACCACCAGACAGAATGATCTTTTGCTGCAAGAGGCGATGGCCGCTTGGATGGAAGAGGGCGGTCTGGAGAGGCATCTCCGAAGAATGCGAAAGATTTACGGCGAGCGCCGAGAGATAATGTGTGAGATTCTGGGCAGCGCCGGTATGAAGTTTGTAAAGCCGAACGGCGGTATGAGTCTGTGGGTGGAGCTGGGAGTTGATAGCGATGAAGTGGTGCGGCAGGCTGCCGCACTCGGACTACCGCTTCGGCCTGGCAGTGCCTATTCGCTAGACAGCGATCGGGTTGTTCGAAACCTGCGTCTGGGGTTTGCGAGTAGTACCGAGGAAGAGATGCTTGAGGGGTTGGCGCTTCTTGTTCAAGCTTGGGAGCGGGCTCGTGGGTAGCGCCGGTCTTCATCACGTGGCGGCCGTGGCCCGCAGGATGGCATCGGCGCTCAAATTCTATCAAGAGACCTTGGGCCTGACTTTGGTGAAGCGCACGGTGAATCCGGACGATCCCTATACACCCCTTTGGATCTTCGGCGACCAAGCTGGTTCGGTGGGTACGCAACTCCATCTCCTGTTTTATCCGCGAAGTGCGAAGGTGGAGAAGGGGGCGGGGACGGTCCAGTCGATCGGATTGCGGATTCCGGAGGGCGCTTCCGACTTTTGGCGTGCGCGTCTGAAGAAGTTTCGTACCGACGGTGAGGAGTACCGCGATCCTGACGGTCTCCTCCTGCGAATGGTGGAATGCGATGCTGTGAAGAGTTGGCGATACGATGAATGTTCGATAGTGCCGGAAGAATTCGCGATCCGAGGACTCCACTCGGCGACGGTACTGGCGAACTCGGAAGGGCAACGTTTTTGGGAGGAGCGTGAACTGCCCGGAGTGATATGGAAGACGACCGAGTCCCCCGGTAAGGTTGGCTTTGGAGGGGTCCATCACCTCGCTTTCATCTCTGAGCGAAACGATTTGAGATACGATAGACACTACTGTCGTTCCTCATACGAGTACACGCCGGACGGCTTGCTTTGCGAGTACGCCACGGAGGAACCGGGACCCACCCTTGATGAAAGGCGGGGACGACTGGGCGAGAGGCTGTGTTTACCACCCTGGTATGAAGAGCGACGCGACGAGATTGAAAGTGTCATAAGGAGTATGAAATGAAAGTGCTACTACACGGAGCCGAACCGGACCAGGCGAAGCTGATCGTGATTCTGCTGCACGGTCGCGGTGCCTCGGGCGAAGATATCATGGGGTTGAGCCAGGAGTTCGAAGGCGACGATATCTGCTGGCTTGCCCCGACGGCCATGAATGGAGCCTGGTATCCCGGTCGGTTCACGGAGCGCCGAGCTTCCAACGAACCTTATCTGTCGATCTCCGTCGAGCAGATCAAGGGGTTGATGTCCCAGTTTCCGGCGGAGAGACTGATTTTGGGCGGGTTCTCCCAGGGAGCTTGCCTCACCGCGGATATCCTCGCTCGCCACCCCCAGCCGCTAGCGGGTGCTTGGATTTTCTCCGGGGGATTTATCGGCGCGGACGATGAGTTGCCCAAGGTGACGCAAGCCTATCAAGGGCTGCCGGTGACCCTTTCCGGCAGTCTGCAAGACCCTCATATCCCGGCTGACAGAATGAAGCGGACCGCTCAGCACTTGGGCCAGATGGGAGCCCGGGTGGAGACCCTTCATTACGATTTTCCTTCTCATCAGATAGCGGCCGAGGAGGCCGATCTGGCGAGAGAAGCTTTGGAACGGATCAGGCAGAGGGTCGATGGCTGATATTCAAACAGAGCTGGTAGACATTCACGAAATCGTGCCGGTTGGTGCCGTCTGGGAGCTTACCATATACCAATCGCCTTCGGTCTTATCCGTACGCGATGCGGAGCTCGCCGGACGCCTGAAAGAGGCTCTTCGACAAGGCCGGCCGATCGAGATTTCCTGGGACCCTGATAGTGGCCTGGTTGGTTGAAATTTTTTACCTCTTTTTGTTTTTGTATCCCAGGGCACAGAAGCCTATAGGCGTAGTCTTTAAGCTGAGACTATAACTTCAAGGAGTAAGCCTTTATGGAAAACAATGAAAATAGCCCCGTAGAATCCCCCAACAGTCCCAGCGATGAGAAATTGATTGCAGTCATCTGTCACGCTGTAGGAGCGCTGATTATCCCCTTTATCGTCTACCTATTGAAAAAGGACCAGTCGCCCTATCTTGCAGGACAAGCCAAGCAAGCTCTGGCCTGGCAAGGTGCCGTGAGCATCGTCTTTACCGTCGCGAGCATGATCATCAGTACGCTCGCGGGGTTCACTTTCGGGCTGGGAGGATTGCTCTTCTTGGCGCTGCCGCCGGCCGGACTGGCCGCCTTCTGTGTCGGCCTTTACGCCGCCGTCAAGTGTTGGAATGGTGAAGACTACAAATATCCGTTAGTACAGCCGATCGTTCAAGCGTTCTAGGCTGGACTTTACGAGAAGCCGGCGTTCTGCCGGCTTTTTCTATTTCCCGGCTCCGCATCCTTGGAGCACCTCGGCTCCCAACTCGAATGAGCGGAGTCGTTTTTCATGCTCGTAGATGTGGCTGACGAAAATCAGTTCGTCGGCTCGGGTTTCTTCCACGATCGCCTCGAGTTTGTTTCGGACCTTCTCCGGTGTGCCCAGGGCCGAGTAGTGCAAGGCGGATGACAAGGCGGCTCGTTGCATGGGATGGAGCTGTCTTTCGTAGTTTGGAACGGGGGGTGGGAGCTGTCCCGGGGTGCCGAATCTCAGGGCCACGAAGAGTTGTTGAACTGAGCTGAATAAGAGTTCGGCTTCGTCATCGCTGTCGGCCGCGTAGAGGTTGACCGCGACCATGGCATAGGGACGGTCAAGCTGGTCGGAGGGCCGGAAACTTGTCCGGTATAGGTCGAGCGCTTGATGGAGAAGGCTCGGTGCAAAGTGCGAGGCGAACGCGTAGGGAAGTCCTTTGCGGGCGGCCAGCTGGGCGCTGAAGAGACTGGAGCCGAGCAGCCAGATAGGCACGTCGGTGCCTTCGCCCGGGATCGCACGGATCGGGCCCCCGGATTGTCCGAGGTACTCTTGAAGCTCTTCCACGTCTAAAGGGAATCTCTCAGCGGCGGCGTGCACGTCACGCCTCAAGGCTAGAGAAGTCTTCTGGTCTGTGCCCGGGGCACGTCCCAGTCCGAGGTCTATTCGGTCGGGAAAGAGAGCGGCCAGCGTGCCAAACTGTTCGGCAATCACCAGAGGCGAATGATTGGGTAACATAATGCCGCCGGAGCCCACGCGGATTGTTTGGGTGCCTCCCGCGACGTGGGCGATAACGACGGAAGTGGCGGCGCTGGCTATCCCCGGCATGTTGTGGTGCTCGGCCAGCCAGAAACGCTTATATCCCCACTTCTCGGCGTGCTGGGCGAGATCGAGTGAATTGGCCAACGCTTGAGTTGGGTTGGACCCCTGGGTTATGGGGGCGAGGTCCAGGATGGATATCGGTATACTCATAGGCGGTTAAACCGAGATAGAGAGATAGGTTGCGGCTTCCCATCGTTCCACTACTAAGCTATAGTTATGATCGTCCGGGGGATGAGACCGGAGCGGCTTATGGACCCGAGAGAGGCCGAGATTCTCGATATCGCCGTGAGGGCGATGCGAGCGCTGGCCACCCAGAGATGGGATGTTTTTGGTAGCACCGCCGACGCTCTAGAGTCCAGACTCGGGCGAAAAGTCTCCATGAAGCGACCCTCCGCTGACGAGTGCCTGTCCGCTTTATTTGACTATAAGAATCGCTATGGGGACTCCGTCAGACCTCCGAGCGGTCTGAACTTCGCGGTGTTCAAGAAAATAAGCCGTTACGAACTGCGTCCGAATTTTCGTGAGGTCGACTGGGCCTCGGAGCCGGAAGAGTTTCGCCCGGACTTTGACCCGGACGACTTTCCCAGGGAACTCGACTTCTACTTTCGGGCTCAGGAACACATCGCGATCACCACGGCTCTCACGGCCCTGGCCGAGCCGGAAGAGTGGACTACCCTATCCGACGATCAGATTTGAAGCCGTAGAACGGTGTGTCGTCCATCTCGGACTCGATGTCGGTGTTGCGACGAATGATGTCGGTCAGGCTGGTCTGTTCAATTTCTTGTCGCATAGAGGCCAGATCCGGGTCGTTTTGGTACCAAAATCGGTCTCCGTCGCGTAGTCTCTCAAACTGGTCTACCAGGACCGCTTTGATCGTCTCTCCTACTCCGGCTCCCGGCGCGTGGTCCTCACAAAGCATTCCGACCCACGGGTCGAGCTTGTCGATGGAACCGTAAGTCTGTTCAAGGTCGGCCACCTTGGCGGCGTCTTGGGTGAGGTCGGAGAAGCTTTCAGCCGGGGGCAATCCAAAAGCTTTTCTCACTCCGTTGAAATTAGGTAAACCGTGGTCTCGACCGCGTTGGATATTGATGGCCGCCAGGTCCATTCCGCCTTTGCCCGGTCTGCCGAAGAGCATATTGCGAACGGCAATCGACACGTCTTCGTCGGTGGGTTCTTGGATGAAAGCCGTGAGACCGCGAAGGAGCGGTTCGATTCCACCTTCGGCCAGTCGTTCCGGCGCGAAGTAGGCGTGCAGCAGGGCGATATCTCGCTCCGGGATGGCGTTGCCGTCGGCTCCCTCGCGCCAGATTATGGGCTCGATTTGAGAGTGACCCATCCGGTAGGCAGCGGTGGAAAACTCATTGCTGATGCGCGGATCCACATCCGGTTTGTAGCCCTCGTAGGGCTTGAGGGCTCCTTCGCCGAGAAGGGCGGGAAGGTACTCGGAGTAGGTGACGTGCTGCACCTGAGCTCCAACGACTTTTCGGGCCATCTGATAAAGCTGCTCGTCGGACAAGGACGGATCGTTCTTTGCGAATTCCGCGACCAACCTGTTGTGCTCTCTCATAAACACCGTTTGGATACTCAAGAGACCGAGGTTTTCGTTGGCTCGGACGTCGCCGGCCGCCAAAAGCGCTTCCTCCGGTCGGCGCATCGGGTTGTCGTTGGGCAGGCCCATCGTATTATGTGGCAACAGGTTGCCCTCACCGGTCTTCAGCTTTCCGCCTTCAAAGCTTCTCAAGGCGTTGGCTCGCTCCGTGCTGGATCCATACACCATCGAAGCGTCAACCCATCCGGTAATACCGTTGATCTGTTGGCGGGGCTGATTTGTGCCTGCACCGGTGCCCGAGGCCGCCGACGAGCGAGAGAAAGGAATGAGGGCTTGCCCTGTTCCATCCGGGTCGAAGTGCTTGTCTCCCGTGGGAACCGCGATGTTCCAGTCAGGCCTGCCCGGGTTTGGGGTAAAGGTGATGTCATGGTCGAGGAATTGGCCCCAGGCCCAGACCATGTTGGAGAGCTTACGGTCATCTTGAGCCCGGCCCCTCTGAGCCATGATCTGATTGCTGATGTGGCGAGGATTCGGACGGTCCAAGCCGGACGGGGCGTCCAGGCCGTCGGAATAGCTCTCCGCGGCTTTGCGCAGAAAGACGGTATCGGTTTGATTCAACTCCGGCTTCGAAAGATTGTTACCTGACCCGTCGAAGCGACGGACCTCGGTCAGACTTGGGCGTTGATGACGAATGCGAATGTCCATGTTAGTCACCATCATAAAACGGTCCGCAGTCTGCGATATGAACAAAACTTTAACTCTCGGAGGTAGCCGTTTCGCGGGGCCGAAACTCACCGTGTCGTGGTGGAAAGAGTCAATGTCAAAGGAAGGGCGTGTGGACGTCCCGCGTGTATGGAGAGAAGGCTGAATGTCCACACGGCCTAATTACGAGGCGCTGGACCCGGAGCAGATCCTGGCTACGATCGACCGTCTTAAGCTTCGTATCGAAGAGCGCTTTCAGGAGCGCGGCATCGCCCAGATTTGCGGTCGTCTCCGGGAAATTGCCAGCCGTTCTCAGGCCACCGCGGAGTGGACGACCCAGCCGATTTTGTGGGTGAGGTTCTTGACCGCCGCCCTGGTATTGCTCATCGTTTGTGGCCTTTTGGTTACTGTGACCGGCTTGAATCCGACTCAGAAGCCACTCACCATTGTAGAGTTCGTACAGGCGCTTGAGGCCGGGATCAACGATGTGGTCTTGATCGGAGCGGGAATATTTTTCCTGGTCACCTTGGAGATCCGGATAAAGCGTAAGAGAGCGTTATCGGCCGTTCACGAACTCAGATCGCTCATCCACATCATCGACATGCACCAGTTGACCAAAGACCCGGAACGCCTACAGCCCGAACATCGCAGCACCAGCTCCTCGCCCGGCTCCGAACTCACACGCTTTCAGCTCAACCGCTATCTCGATTACTGCAGCGAAATGCTGTCCCTATGCGCGAAGTTGGCTGCACTGTACGCCCAGAACTTTGCTGACTCCGTGGTGCTTTCCGCTGTCGGGGAGGTGGAGACGCTCGCTCTCGGGTTGTCCAACAACGTGTGGCAGAAGATCGCTATTCTTCAGTCGCTGCCCGATGAAGAAAAGTCTCTGATGCCTGTTGCAGATACGGCCGTGGCTGAGAAGCTTGAGCCGGACGCCGTTTGAGCGCGCTCCGCGGCTGCGCTGTCGCCGCACTCAGCCTGCATGCCCGTCCAGCGACCGTCCCATGCCTCGCCAACTGGCATGAACATGCGGGGCCA
>Ga0207914_100255_pt1 | contig 25290 bp, 23 predicted proteins | sample DeeseametaMP2497_FD_184171 | JGI IMG/M metagenome (GOLD analysis project Ga0207914, IMG submission 184171) | Marine microbial communities from East of Antigua and Barbuda, Atlantic Ocean - MP2497 (SPAdes) | ecosystem: Environmental > Aquatic > Marine > Oceanic | place: East of Antigua and... | reverse complement strand
CCCCCCCGGCCGCCAATGAAGCAGCCAGCGTTCGCTCTCTTGGCGACCTCCAAGTGACCTCTACCACAATCCACGGAGAAGCCGTGCTTCCAACCAACAGAAACGTCAACACTTCGTTGGGCGGGAGCGTCCTCTCCACCACTCGTCTAGATGAGGGCCATCTACCCAGAATTTTCGAATCAAAGCACTTGCTTTCCGGGGGCATGCCGTCGGCCGGAGTGATTCCGCCGGGCGACTACGACCATGCTACTTTCGCAGCCGGAGCTACCGTGAGACTGGTTCGTGGTGGAACATACTACGTTTCCGATTTGATGAAGTTCAGTGACAACGTCACCCTTGAGCTAGACGGACCCGTCACCGACGGCCCGGTGAAGGTCTTTTGCCACTGGCTCGTTGTCGGCAACAACTGTCGGATAAATCTGCCTGCCCCAGGACTTCCCCCCATCCCCGAAGATCTGCAGTTTTACGGGATCACCCAACCTGGCTGCGCCCGAGTTGTGGTCGAATTCGGCGACGACAACGAGGCGGCCATGGTATTGGCATCGCAAATGATAGACCTTGGCTTCGGCGACAGAAACGTTTTCTACGGTGCGGCCAACATCAACAATTTCAGTAGTGGCCGCGACCTCCAGTATCACTATGATGAGGCGCTCCGGGGGCAAACCTTCAACACGCAAACAGAATGGGTTCTCGTCAGTCACGGGTTGCGTTGACCCTCTTGAGCCAGACAAGAAAAGGTCGTATACTCGTGTTATGAAGCAAAGAATCCGTCCACTCCTCTTATCCGTTCTCTTTTTACTCATTTCCGTCGGCACCTACGAAATGGGAGTCAACTACCTCTTTCCGCAAGCTCCCACGGCCACTCTCGACTCTCCCGTCGGCACCTGGCAGCAATACGTGATGGACGGCGACAAACCGGTATATCTTGCGACCTTCACCTTCGTGGAAGTCAACGGCGACTACAAAGTGGAGGCAGACCACGTCGCTCCCGTTACCTTCCCGCAGAGCGACTTCAGAACGTTCGCTCATATCTACGACGGACAGCGTTGGGGATTTCACTCCGACTGGCACGAGTACGGAGTAGCCTGGTTCGAACTACAGAGAGTCGACGAGGGTCGCTTCGAAGGTTATGCCTATCTCGACGGCGAGCGCCGTCCCAATCGACACATTCTTATACGGGTTGAATAACCGTTCGGGTTAAACCCAAGAGGGGGAAGCCGCTCGAATACGAGCGGCTTTTTATTTTAAATTTTTGATGACTCCAGGTAAGACAACCTTTCGAGTGCTAAACTAGAGGCGATGGGAACGGGTCGGTCTAGAAGAGGGATGAGTCTGCTGTTGGAGGTGGTTCTCGGCTTGGGGATTTTTGCCGGGGCTCTGCTGCTCATGTTCAGCATCTTCCCTACAGTTCACCGGAGTCTGACCGAGGCCAAAAACTATCGTACAGCTTCTGCCATCGCTGCCTCTTTCGCAGAACGCGAAATGCTCCAATCTTATTCGCCGATACCCGCTCCCCAGGTCTTCCCGTATCCGGTGGTGAGCGTTCTGGACGGAAAATCCGTCACCACCAACTTCACGGTCCATATCACGCGCCAAACGTTCGAGACAGGCCTCCCCACCGAATACCAATCGGTCCAGGTCCGTGTCGAATGGAATGAAGGGGCCATCGCCCGGGAAGTGTTTTATGAGACCTTCAAAGTTCGATAGAGGCTTCAGCCTACTCGAAATGATCGTCTACTCCAGTCTGCTGCTGTTTCTCATGGGCGGAGTCTACCTGATGGTGACCGGAGGTCTTTACTACTTTCAATCAGGCCGAGCCTTTCAAGGGGTACAAAACCAGGCGGGGCTGGCTCTCCGCCAAATGGGTTTGGAAATCGCCAACGGCACCGTTATCGCGGTCAATCTCGACGAGGTCAATCCGGCCGACCACATCATCCTTCTCTCGGCCGATCACCCGATGCCGAATGCCGGTGACCCCTGGACTTATAACGGCGCCAACGAGCTGGAAAGGCACAAATGGGTCTGCTTCTTTCGCAGCGCCAACAACGAACTGGTCCGGACCGAGAGTCCGGCCGCAGGCGCACCACTGGCTTTGCCTCCGATTCCGGCGATGCCGACGCTCGCTACCTTTCAAACCCTCGCTTCGCCTCCCACTCGGGTGGTGGCGCGCCAGATCTCGTTTTTGCAGTTTCAACGAACCCTCGATCTGGTGTCCGTCGAAATCCACACCGCCGAATCCACCGGAAGCGCCGTCAACGACGTCACTCAAGTCGTCCTAACGCTCGAAACAAGAATGAGGAACCCGCGATGAAAGCTGCCCGAAAATCCCCCACGGGAGTGGCCATCATCCTCGTCATGCTGGTCTTAGCCTTGCTCGCCGTCGTGGCCGGTGCGCTCTATCAGCTTGGGGCCTCGAGCCTCTATGCGAGTCACAGGGAAGAGGAAGAAAAACGTGCCTTGCTGGCGGCCGAAGCCGGACTTTGGCGGGCCGCGACAGCCTATCGGGCCGACGGCACCTTCACCGGGTTCCCGGAGACCGACCTGCCCGGGGCCCGGGCTCGCTATCGAGTGGAGGTCATTCTCCCCCCCGGGCCTGGCCCTAAAGGACCGATACCGGCCGGCCTGGCCTATATTCACGCCACAGGTACAAGCGGTAGGGTCGGTGAGACGAGCGACCTTTGGGAGCGCCAAGTAGGCCTTCTGGTGGAGCGGAGCGACAGTGCCTACCACTACGGCCTATTCGCTTCCACCCAACTCGAAATTCGGGAAGGCAACACGGACTGCTGGAGTAGCTCCGTGGGCCCCTATCCGGCCGGCACTCGACCCGCTCGTGCCCACGTCGGTACCAACGGGGATACGGCGAGCTCGGTCGTTCTCCAGCCTGGCTGCCAGGTCGATTCCGGAACGGGCATCATTCATATGCCGACTGGTGCACCTCCCAGTGGAATCGTCTCCCCGTCTGGGGCGTACCTTTCCCGAGTCGACCAGATGCCGAGCTACATTATGCCGACTGTTACCATGAGCGCATCCACTACCACGGCGCCGAACGTCACCACCTTTTCCGGCTACCTTCCTCCCGGGACATACGGAGAGGTCATCGTGCCCTCAGGCGAAACACTCTCTCTTTTGGAAGGGGCAAGTTATCAGTTTGAGAGAATCCGACTCGAAGGCAACGGAGCCCTCGCCCTGGGCAACGGGTCCCTGCCCGCATGGAGCAACCCGGCCACCTCCCGGACCGTGGTGCAGGTGAACGACACTCTTGTCATGGCGGGCCCCTCACGGATCCTCAATACTTCGGGCCGCGCGGACTTTCTTGAATTCGAAATCAACGGAGTTTCTGGTGGGACCAACACCTTATGCGGGGGGTTCTCGGGGGGTCCGTCGCAGGCCTATTTTGTGATGAAAGCGCCTACTTCACGGGTCGAACTGCTCGAAGGTCACTTCTTCGGTGCCATCGTGGCCAGGGTGATCGAAGTGGGAATCTCTTCGGACTGCCGAGTCGCCTACGACCTCGACCTTCCGAACAACACCTCTTCCCCGATTCTTCCGGGTGGAAGCGGCGAAGTCAACCTCTTTGTGGTGAGCTATCAGGTTTTCTGAGACGCCTAATCCCCCGCCACGGTCACTTGGGAGCGAACAAAAAGGTTCAGTTCGCGATTTCCACTCGAATTCGTCTTCTGCAGCTTCAATGTGGGAAAGAGTGATCGTACCATTTCCGATTCTTCATCACCGCGACCGTGAAGTGTCATGGTTGTTTCACCGTCGCCGAGATCGTTGTTCTGCTTTATTCTCACGCTGACAAACCCACGCTTCTTCAAGAGAGCCCCAACTCTGCGCGCTTCGCTCAAATACTCGTCTCCCGCGTGCAGAACCACAGACATCTTCACGTCGAGCACATCGGGGAGCGGCGAAAAAAGACTCTTTACCGTCTGGTCCGGCTCACCGGGTGCCAAGACCAAGTATGCGGCCCCGTTCTCGAAGTAGTCGAGAACCTCCGGCCGGCCCTTTCGAATGTTGTCGAGAGGAAAGCTCTTGTAGAGCATTGCCAACCCCACCAACTGTCGATTCTCCAGATCTGTCTTCATCTTAGCCCGAACCAGGCCGGCCAACTCTTGGTAGTTCTTGAAGTTTTTCTTCTGTTTCAGCTCTTTCATGAGGGCTGTCAAGAACTTCTGCTGACGCTGAATGCGTCCGAAATCCCCCTCCTCGTCGTGACGAAACCGGCAGTATCCCACGGCTTGCTCGCCGTTGAGGACCTGTTTACCTGGCTTGAGATGGATATGCAGACCGGCCCAATTATCGTCCCAGTCCATCTGCTTCTCCACTTCTACCGGCACTCCGCCGATAGCGTCGACCATGTCGGCCACCACGTCGGATTTGACGACGATATAGTGATCGATTTTAATGCCGGTCACTCTTTCCAGGGTTTCCATCGCTAGCTTCTCGCCACCGAAAGAGTAGGCGGCGTTGATCCGATCGTAGCCGTGAACGGCGTTCTTTCCGATCCCCACGAACAAGTCGCGGGGTATGCTGAGCATGGAGAGTTGTTTCCCCTTGCGTTCCACTCTCAGGATCAGGATGGTGTCGGAGCGCGCTCCGCTGGTGTGTCTCTGAGCTTTGCTGTCGTAATTGTAGTCCACGCCCAGGAGTAGGATGTTGAGGCTGCGCTCCTCCCCGAAAGCCGCCTCCTCCGGCTGAAAAACGGCTGTTACTTCGGGAGCGGGAGAGACCGACGGAGGGAGAAGAATGATCGCCGTGCTCAGCCCGATCACGAGCAGAGCAAACGCCAGCATCAGCCTTTTGAAAAGTTTTTTCAGCAACGGCCCGAGAACATCTCAAACTTCATGATCGTTCTAAATTTGTCCAACCACGATCGTTTCCTATTGTTTTCCCCAAAACGCAAGATGCGACCACGCCATCACAGGAGCCCGGCCGCCGTTCGCGAATCGCCCGAGACTATCTCTAAAGGGGAAGCCATGCTGGAAACACCTACCAAAACCAAAAGCAAGATTACCGACAAGTTCATGTCGTTTGTAGACGGCGCCTTCGTGGATATCGCCGGAGCCGACTGTGAGGACAATATCAATCCCGCCGACGGCAGCTCAATAGGAAAAACCTATCTGATGACGACCGAGCAAGCTGAAGCCGCAATCCAGAGTGCGGTCAAGGCGTTCGAGAGCTGGCGAGCCACGCCGGCTCCGAAGAGAGCGAAAGTTTTCGCTCAGTTTCAAAGAATTCTCGAGGATCGCAAGCAAGAGCTGGCCGAGGCCCTGACCGCCGAGGAAGGGAAGCGTCTTCCGGAAGCGCTAGGTGAAGTCCAAAAAGCGATCAACATCGTGGAGTTTATGGTGGGTGAAGGGCGTCGCTTCGGCGGCCGGACCATCCCTTCGGAAATGGAGAACACTCTCGCCTACACGGTGCGTCAGCCCCTCGGCACAGTAGGTCTGATCACTCCGTGGAATTTCCCGGTCGCGATTCCCGTGTGGAAGATCGTGCCCGCTTTGATCGCCGGCAACACGGCAATATTCAAGCCCGCCTCCAACACCACCAAAACAGCTTGTATGTTGGTGGAGATGATGCACGACGCGGGACTACCTCCGGGCGTTCTTCAGCTCACCATCGGTAGAGGCTCGACAGTGGGCGACCTCATCGTCAACCATCCGAAAATCGCCGCTCTCTCCTTCACAGGGAGCAATCAAGTCGGTCAGCGCCTATACTCCGACGGCGCCAAGCGAGGTATCAAAGTGCAGTGCGAAATGGGTGGTAAGAACCCCATCGTCGTGCTGGATGATGCCGATGTCGACCTGGCCGTGGAAGCCACCGCTCAGGGAGCTTTCGGCTCCACCGGACAGCGCTGCACCGCCACTTCGCGGGCCATCGTCACCGAGGGCGTGGCGGACGAGTTCGTAAGGAAGCTAGTCGAACGAGCCAAGAAGATCAAAATGGGAGACGGAATGGACTCCCAGACCGACATGGGTCCTATCGTCGACGAATGGCAGATGAGTTCCGTGGTCGAGGGTGTGGACAAGGCCAAGTCAGACTCGGCTTGCGGTGAGCTGTTGCTAGGTGGCAGCCGTGCCACGGAGGCTCCTCTGGACAAAGGCTTCTTCTTTCCTCCCACGATCTTCGATAAGGTTAGCCCGGACAGCTTTCTCGCCCAGGAAGAGCTGTTCGGTCCGGTCCTGGCGGTGATTCGAGTCAAGAACTTCGAAGAGGCGATCGAGGCCGCCAACAACGTGGCTTACGGACTAAGTTCATCGATCTACACGAACGACAGCAACCTGGTCTTTAAATTTCTCGACCTGATCGAGACGGGCATCACCCACGTCAACTCACCTACCATGGGGGGCGAAGCCCAGCTCCCGTTCGGTGGAATCAAGGCGACCGGCGTGGGCGCCAGAGAGATGGGGACCGAAGGCGTCGAATTCTTCACCGAACTCAAAACGGTCTACATCGACTACACCGGCCAAAAACGCGAGGGCAACCTCTACTAGACTCGAAATCCCCATAGATAGCTAAAGACCCGCCGGTTGGCGGGTCTTTCTCTTTGGCGGTGGTTTCAACTGGTTAGGCGGCGATGGTGGTTTTGCAGGTTTCCCTGAGTTCTTCCATCATGGTCTCCAACGAGTCGCGTCCGAGGGCGTGGACCAGCTCTTCGGCCAGCAGCTCCAGTGCCTGATTCAGCTGACGCCGGTCGCTGTTGGACAGGTCGCCTTTCCTCTTATGCTTCAGCAGTAGTAGTCCCCGAATAACATCGCAGAGTTTCATCGGGTCGCCGCTGGTCAGTCTCTCCTGGTTGTTGCGGCTCCGCTTCTTCCAATTCTTGGCGAGCTTGGCGTCACAGTTGCTCAAATACTCCAAGACGGTCTCCGCTTCGTCTTCTTTCAAAACTTCTCTGATTTGATCGTCTAGATTCTTTCTCCCGACCGTCAATTTCAGCTCTTCTCGGTCGAAGTACATCGTGACAAAAACGGCTTTTGACCCGAGGATTTCTTTCTCTTCAATCGATTTGATAGTTCCGATTCCGTGGTGTGAATGTGATACAGTGTCTCCTTGTTTATACAGCTTGCATCTCTCCTTTACGTTAAGTTTACATCTATACTATATCACATTTACTAAATATTTCCAAATTTGGCTACATCAAAACAAGAAGGATGCAGGTTTCCGGTCTGCTCTGTCGCATGGCAGGGGGTGTTTCAGACTCGATATAATCCCGGGCTCAACGGGGCCTGGAGCGCCGCGGCACTAGCATTGCTGTGGCTTTTGTTTGGGTCTGCTACGGCCACTGCAGATGAATTCTGTGGACCGGACGTGAAGCCGCCGGCCGAGCTGGTCACTCTGTCGGCTCGCCCTTGCTGTACCGAACAGACTTGTGTTTGCGACAGCAAGATTTGCGGCGGAGAAAGCGTGGCTATTCAGGACGAGTCGTTGGCTCCGTCGCAAGCCCCGGATCGGATTCCGGCTGTCGGTAGAAGGATTCTTAACCTTCCCGCCCACCCTCGGGCGAGGACAACCATCGAAAGCGAAGTGGCAAGAGAGTATTTGCCCGATCCCCCCGTCCCCCCACCTCCCAGAGAGCGTTCCTAAGCTTCCGGTTTTGACTCGGCCGAGTTTGTGACCGAGTCAATGCGTAGAAGCTTCGCCAGCCCAGAACAACGCTACTCAATTCAAACTTAAACTCGGAGGTATTCCAATGCGTCTTTACGCTTTGCTATTTGTATTATTGCTTTTTACTTCGGCCCTGGCCGACCACGACCACGATACAACGGGAGAAGAGTCGACCGCCGGCCGCCCCGACAGCCACGCCCCTATCGGAGTGATGGGCGACCACATGCACAAGGAAGGGGAATGGATGGTATCCTATCGCTTTCGCTACATGCACATGGACGGTCTACTCAACGGCTCCAACTCCGTCTCCAGCCAACAGGTGCTCAATCGCTATATGGTCAGCCCCACGGAGATGTCCATGTCCGGCCATATGCTCGGGCTCATGTACGCTCCCTCGGACAACGTCACCGTCTCACTGATGTTGCCTTACATGAACAAGTCTATGAAACACGTCACCCGACGTGGTACAGGCTTCACCACCGATAGCAGCGGACTAGGCGATATCAAAGCGTCGGCCCTCATCAGGCTGTTTGAAAACGAAAAGCATAAGTTGCACTTCAACGCCGGTGTGTCATTGCCGACCGGTACCATCGACGCCCGAGATGCGACTCCCATGGGTCCGAACCAGGTGCTTCCCTACCCTATGCAATTGGGCTCCGGAACCTTCGATCTGATGCCGGGGATGACTTACACCGGTTTCGCCGAGAACTGGTCTTGGGGCGCCCAAGCCATAGGCACCATCCGCACCGGCTCGAATAAGCGAGGCTACAAGCTGGGCGATATGGGTGACTTCAGCTTATGGGGGGCCCACCGGTGGAACTCTAACGTCAGCACCTCGCTGAGACTCAACGGCACCACCTGGGACAACATCTCCGGCGCGGACAGCCGTCTCAATCCCAACGTCATTCCCACCGCCGACCCCAATCTGAGAGCGGGAAGCCGCCTCGATGTCCTGCTGGGCATCAACGGAGACTTCGGCAACGGACACAGGCTGGCCATCGAAGGGGGTCTACCTGTCGCTCAATCGTACGACGGGCCCCAACTGGAAACCGACTTCATCGTGACCGCGGGATGGCAGTTTTCGTTCTAGTTCTTCTGGAGCTTTGTAGCTAAGACATAAGAGTGGAGCGCGGCCCCGATCCAGAGGATCCCGGTGCTCACGATCCAAAACCCCATTCGCGCCCAATTGGGCGCGATTTCCATGGGTATCGCCTGGGTCATCAGCCGGTAGAGAGGCATGGCTATCTGCCATATCTCATAGATGATCCCGATCGTGAGTCCGGTGAAGACGAGGCCGATCACGACGCCGAGCGTTCTTGCGCCACACAGGAAGTGTCCCATCCCGGGATAGCCGAATAGAGAGATCAGAACCACAATCATAGGATTGGGAGGTTTCTGCTCCGCAGCCTCCGGTGTGACGGGTGAGGAGATGTCCGATTCCGATTCCGATTCCATTCTATAAACATTCTGGGAACTCTCTGTCTTCCCTGGGGAGTATTCTTGTCGCCTTCATGGTATTATAGGCAATGTGAATGCGGTCAGTTTTCTCATCAGTAGAAAAAGCTATAATCCCAATAAGATTTCCGCAGCCCTGGTCCTGGCCACCCTGCTCGGCTTCGGAAATTTCATCCTGTTTTTATGGTTGGAGAAAACCTTCCAAGCCTCACTAGGCGACCTCTCCTGGACCCTGAGCCTGGTGAGTGGGCTCACCATGTTGGGGCTGGTAGCCATTCTAGTGGGATTGATCGTGGGCGTCCCGCTCTATCATCTGTCGGCAATGGCCGGAACGATCGTTCGGTTTTCGGAGAATCGAATTCTCGACGAACTCGCATCCAGCGGACTCACTGACAAAACCATCGTCGATCAGGTCTTTGGCTACTATCTCAAAAGAGTAACCGTTCTTCTCCTGCCATCCTACATTCTCTGGGCACTGGTCGGGCTGATGCTAGGGAATTCCGAATTTTCAGTCATCCTCTTGGCCTGCTACGGGTTCGCTGTCGCCGCTCTAGCGGGCACTCTTTTCGTAGCCTGCTGGAAAGTCGCCGCCGGTACCAGAGGACGCCTGCTCTTGCTTTTGCCGGCGACGGTTGTCTTCGGACCATCGCTCGCCATTGTCGAATGGGGTGGCGAGGGTCTCCCTGCTATCCTGATTGCAGAGATTTATCTCTTTTTCACCGGCTATCTTTTCGCCCTACGAGGATTAAGAAGCCGAGGCCGGATCAAGAGCATCGTGTCCGGATTCCGCCGCTTGACTCGACTGAAACAGAAAGGGCGTGAGCTTTCAGACAACCCCATCGTGGCCCGCCAAGAAGCCCTCGGTCGAGAATGGGGAGACCTACTGACCCTGTCCGCCTCCGGTCTACTGCTCCTACTGGCGATGCTTCTTTCAGCCGAACTCAAGTCCGCCTGGCCCGTGATGAACGTTTTGCTCATCTGCGGGTTTATGGCCAGTTGGCGAGCAGCCTACAAGCTCTCTCAAAGCCTGACGACCGAACTCGAGAGTTCGACTCTGGAGATTCTCCGAAGCACTCCCCTGGGCTCCAAGAGGTTTATGGAAGGGTGGCTCGATCTCACTCTCAAGCCCCTTTTCGGCGAGCTTGCCAGCCTTTCCTTACCGGTCTTCGCCTTTGTCCTGACCGAGTTCCCGTCCGCAATTTCCGACGGTTCGTTCGCCCTCTGCCTGCTTTCAACCCTGGCCATGCCATACCTCGGTGCTCTGTTTGGGGCCAGCATCGCCGGCCAACTCAAGTCTCGGAGCGAGGTGGCCGGTCAGTTGGCTCTGGTTCTTTTGTTCGGCGGACTGTTTACGGTGCCCCAGGTGGGTATGCTTTTGACTCTTGGAGAGCCGGTCTGGATCGCCGTGGTCTTAACAGGTCTCGTTGTTTGGGCTACCGGTTGGGTGCTGAAAGCCGGTGCGACCAAAAGCCTGAACAGGGTTTTCCTGCCCCAAAAGTAAGGGCCCGCGAAAGAACAAGCTTGAGATCCAGGGCGTTCCAGGGCTGCTAGCGCAAGGCGCTCGAAGCGACGGGTACCCTCTGGGTGATCGGGAATACTTGAGCTTCGGGCAACGCCGCGATCGCAGTTCTGGGGCGTCTTGGACTGAAGGTTATTCTTTTGTGGGCCCTAAGTTGGAGGTCATGTCCAACGAAACAGAAACGGCCCTGGCCCAGACCGCGGCTGAGATTGCCGACATACTCTCCGCTCGGACACGAGCGAGCCACGAGGGGCGCGTTTTGTCGCTGGTTCGCCTCTATCAAGGCCAGGATCTAGTGGACTTGCTCGACCTGATCGACTTGAGCAGATTGCTCAACGTCCTGGATAATCGCCGCTGGGGACCGGACTCGCGCAAGGAGTTCATCCGGCTTCTGCAGCCAATTATCGATCGGATCTCGGTGACCAGTAAAGCTTCCATGATCCGAACCCTGGCACGAAAGAATATGACGCCGGCGGAGGAGCAGTTCCTGGCCAAAATGTTCATGACCGAAAACGGCGAACCGCTCACCAGACTCAAACTGGATGTGGATCGAGCTACCGACGGATACGACCTCCTCCACATACTGTACAACCGATTTCAAAGCGCCGATCTTCGGTTCGATCTGATCCAACACTTCTTGCAAGATTCGGCGGAAAGCCGGGGACTTAGAGTGGTGAGCGACATCGACGATACCTTGTACTCCTCGCTCTACGATCATCGATATCCACGAGGAACGATCTATCCCGGTGTTCTTGAGCTACTCAGCCAACTCTCACCCCATCCACCGATCTTTCTGACCGCCCGACCCGAGCTTCCGGCGTCCATCTTCGAGCGGTTCACCCATCATCAGCTTCGACGCTACGGCATCGAAGGTGCCACCGTCCTCAGCGGCAACCTTCCGGGTCTGTTCGGGCATCGAAGAATGGCCGACCAGAAAGCTCGGACTCTCACTCAGTACATCGAGCTGTATCCCGAGTTTCGGTTCATCTTTATCGGTGATAGTGGTCAGGGCGACACCGCGATGGCTCACAAATTGCTCGGCCGCAAGCCGCCTCCCATCGAACGCGCCTATATTCACAAACTGTCGGACACTCACCCGGGAGCCCACTCCGAGCACCGCTCGCTTCAGCATTTCGAAAACTATGGCCAGGCCGCCGCGCTCCTCGCCGAGCACGGCTATCTGTCATCCGAACAGGTGGACGAAGTGCAGGCTTGTCTCCAGGAGTCGTCGAGCTTCGGATGAGGTTTGCATTCGACCACAATTCGTGTAGAATGCCATAACGTCTTAGGGCCACCCGAACCCTGGGCACGGAGGTTTGAATGATTTCACTATCGATGGTTGTACCTGCTCTGAATGAAGAAGAGCTGGTCGACGAGTTCATGGAAAAGTCGGTGCAGGATTTGCAGGCCGTCACCGACGACTGGGAAATCGTCTTTGTGGACGACGGCTCCACCGACGGAACCCTGGAACTCGCCCAAGCTTGGGCCGATCGTTACGAGCAAATCCAGGTCGTCAGCCTGGGGCGAAATCTCGGTAACGGTGCCAACGTGGAAGTCGGATTTCGACACGCCACCAAAGAAGTCGTGTTCAACAACACCGTCGATGCCTTCTTCAATACCGAAGACCTGGAATGGATCGTTCCCCACCTCGAAAAGTATGACGCCATCAGCGGCTACCGTTCCGATCTATCAGCCAACAACATTTATCAAAAGTTGCTGACGCTCGGCAATCTCACTCTGATCAAACTTCTCTTTCCCCTCAAGCTCAAAGCTTACCAGACGGTCCAGTTTCATCGACGCTCCCTTTTCGAGCAGATCCAGATCGAAGGTCGCAGCTCGTTTGTCTCCCCTGAGTTGCTGATCAAGGCTCACTATCTCGGCTACAGTATCGGCGAAGTGGAAGTGACGTTCCATCCCCGCACCAAAGGTACGGCGAAGGGCGGAGGAATCAAGCACGTGGCCCGGACTTTCCGAGACATGATGAAGTTTTGGTTCCGCTGGGTCGTCCTCAAAAGACCGATTGCCGTAAGACGTCCGGTGGAGGTTCGCACACCCGGCTCGGTGGAGCAGCCCATGGCAGGCACGGCCGCCGGCGGTGAACGCAAACGCGTGGCGGGATAAGCGACTAGCTCCAGCTCAGAATCTCTTTGACCTGCTCAGCTAGAGACATGGGGTCGAACGGTTTAGCGATGACCCCTGACACGCCGATAGCCTTGAACTGCTCCAGATCGGAGGCCTGCACCTTGGCCGTCATTAGAATGACCGGAGTGCCCTCCAATTCGGGAATTTCCTGAAGCTTCTTAAAAGTGGTAGGCCCGTCCATATCGGGCATCATCACATCCAAAAGAATAGCGTCCGGCCTCAGGCTTCTTGCTTTCTCAATGCCTGCCGTACCGCAGTTGGCCCCCTCAATTTTCCAACCGGCTGTGACCTCCAGGCTCATCTGAGCAACTTCGCGGATGTCGTCCTCGTCGTCGACCAACAATACAGTTTTCATAAAGGACTGCTTCTCTGCTCACCAGGATTCGCCTGTATCCTCCAGACTACTACTATGCAAGTATTTATCTAATCTGAAGCAGTCGCTTTGGCGTCGCGGGGCCAGGCTATGTGCAGGTGTCTGTCGTGACCTCGCGAGCCTGGACCCAGGACTTCGGTAGCACCAAGTTGACGGGCTTTGTTCATGAAATCTCTGAATTTAGGATGGTCTTTGTCCACTCTGACGCCGTCGATTGTGTCTACGTCCATACCGACACCGAGGTAATGACGAGAGCGACTCGAGTGACTGCCGCCAACCAGAGCGGTCAGGCGGAAACTGAACTCTTCGCTTAGACTCTTCAGTCCCTCTAGAAGGGAGAAAGTGAGTGGCACTCGGCCGCCGGGAGCGTTGCCGTAGGTGGACAGTTTGGCATCTCGGCCAAGAGCCGTGTCGGCGATATTCGAGCGGGCATCGGCGCCGTCATTTCGGCCGCTAACCTGAACGGGTAGGAGGTCTAGTCGACCATCCAAATAGCGCTCCCATAGAAGCTGTCCCAGCTCGGTACGCCGTTCCTGATCCGAGACAGAGGGCGTGGAGGGAACGAACAAATCGGTCGGTACGTCATGATTACAACTGCAGTCTCCCGCACCTGTGTGATTCCAAGATGTCGATGTGGATGTCGACCGAACTGCAGGGGTCGAAATCTGCATAGTAAGCTCCTCTACCCTTTAGGGGGTGTCACTAGTCTAACGACGGTTACCGTTGGGATTGATCTCAAATTGTAAACAGTTCGCAGCAGGGCATCGGTCGATCGATTCCCAACTGGACCGGTCTAAAGCGGCTCGGAGGTGAAATGATGCAGCAATCTGGAGAAACCAAACTTTGGGGAGGGCGATTTGAGAAGCCCACCGATCCGGTCTTTGAGGCTTTCGGACGGAGTCTGGAGTCCGACCAGAGACTGGCTCTGCACGACCTGCGTGCTTGCCTGGCTCACATCGCCATGCTTAGTGAGCAGGGAGTTTTGAGCGCGGAGCAAGCCGCTCCTCTGAAGCAGGCACTCTCCGACATTCTGCAAGAACTTGAGCAGGGTGGTCCGATCGAGGGTGACGATGAGGACATCCACTCCTGGGTCGAGCGTGTGCTCAAAGAGCGAGTCGGTCCGGCCGCCTCGTCGATTCGGATCGGACGAAGTCGAAACGACCTGGTGGTCACCGATTTCAGGCTCTACGTCATGGCCGCCTGCGAGGAGCTGGTCGAACTCCTGCGGGGCCTTCAGCGGGTCCTGCATCGCCGAGCTTCGCAAGATCTGGAGGCCTGTCTACCAGGTTACACACACCTCCAGCGAGCCCAGCCCGTCTTGCTATCTCACCACCTTCTAGCCCACTTTTGGGCGTTCGAACGAGATGTCAAACGCTTTCAACAATGCCGCGAAGAGGCTGACTGCTGCATCCTCGGGGCGGGGGCGCTGGCGGGCAGCTCGTGGCCTGTAGACCCTGAGATCAGTGCCCGCCACTTGGGCTTCTCCCGCATCCTCGACAACAGCCTCGATGGTGTCAGCGATCGCGATTTCGCCCTCCAATTTCTGTTTTGTTGTGCCACCTGTGCGACCCATCTTTCTCGATTGTCTCAGGAACTCGTGCTTTGGAGCAGTTCTGAATTCGGGTTTGCCAGATTGGACGATGCCTGGTCGACCGGGTCGTCTTTGATGCCCCAGAAGAAAAACCCCGATCCGGCCGAGCTGATTCGGGGGAAGACCGGACTTTTCGTGGGCAACCTGGTCGATCTTCTGACCACGGTGAAGGCGCTTCCCCTGGCCTACAACCGAGATCTTCAGCAAGACAAGCCGCCCGTGTTCCGCAGCAAAGAGGAGTTGGCTGCCTGCCTGGAAGTGATGACCGGCACCATGGACACGCTCATCTTCCGGACCGAAAAAATGCGCGAAGCAGCTCAAGACAAAGGGCTCCTTATTACCGACCTCGCGGACATCCTGGTGCGCGACGGCCTCTCCTTCGCCGAAGCCCATCATCTGGCGGGTCGGAGTATGTCGGAGACCTCCGAACTGGAGCCCGAGGATAAAAAGCGCGTTGATGATGCTTGGAGTCAACTCACGTTGGAAGCGGCTCTAAAAAGTCGAAGCCATCCCGGTGCAGCCGGAATGGCTTCGGTGGAGAGGCAGCTTCAGAAAGCCGCGACTCTTATTTCGTAGGCGTTTGAGCTGGTGCCGGAGTCTCGGCGGCCGGAGTGGATCCGTCAGCAGCTTGGGGAGTTTTCAGGTCTCTAATCGACTTGATGAGCTTCTGCATCTCGGCTTGGTAAGAATCGAATTTCGACTCCATGGTCCAGGTCATGATCTGGCGGTACTGATCGGGAGTTTCCTGGACGGTGTGAAGATAGACGACATCGTAACCGTCCACTTTGCCACGCATCGTGTATTGGGTCGCCGGGTGGCCACCAATCTCCAATTCTCTCGGGCCGTCTAGCTTCAAGTCTTTGAAAGCGCTACGGGTCAGTTCGCTGAAGGCCGCGCGATCGGCGATATCCAATTCCACTAGATCTTTTTTATTCTCGGTGAGAACAATGACGTATTTCTCGAGGAAAGGGTTTGACGCCTGGAGTTGAGCCTCGTCATGAAGTTCGTTCTTGGTGTTGAGAGACCAACCCGGAGGCAGGGTCATCTCGAACTCCCCGTTCTTGTCTTGAACCACCGTGGGTTCGGAAGGGGCGCAGCCGGCTAAAAAAAAGAGGACCAGAAGGAAATACAGGGGTGCTCTAAGATTTCTCATTTTCAGCACTTCCACACCCGAACTTTATTGGCCTTGCATGGCGAGCACCATTCGCTTGTCAGACGGCACTCGCCCGCTCAGGCTCGAAATGGAGAGGGACTTCGCTTGTTTGAAAACGCTGAAAAAGAGCATCGAAACCGTCTTCCTCAGCTAACCGATACTCGGCCGGCGTGAGGGGAACGGCGGTCACGACATGGACGAACATTCCGAAGCTCGAACGGAACCCCTGGACGTCTTCGGCCCCCGGGAGCAACAGAAAGCCGGCGTAGTCGGAGCCCGGCCAAAGCGGTTCGACTTTGTCTCCCGGAGGAAACAAGGAAGGACCGTTGGTCACGCACAGACCTTCCAGATGGGTTTGTACGGCCATGATTTTCAGCCACATCCAGGGCCAGGATTGCTCCTTCGCCTCCAGATCCGGCTCCGTCGACCAGGACGCCGGAATCCGAAGGCACACCTCCGCGTATCCGTACTGCTCGGGCCCGACCTCCGCAGGCACGTTCATAGCCTGTTGACTCATACCCACGGTGAAAAGTAAATGGAAAGGACAGTCTTGCGGAGCGGCAATAGTGCAGACACTCACCCCTTGGGAAAGTGCCGGCACGATCTCTTGCATGGAGTTCGGCTCCGGCTCTTCGCCCATGACGTCGGAGAAGAACTCCAGAACTTCCTGAGCCAAATCGGGGAAAGAGAACTCTTGAGCGCCGCTCTGCTCTAGCATTTTTCGTACTTCCTCCGCTTTCTCCGTTTGGCCGGTGGCTTCCAGCGCATCAAGGAACGTCGTCAGGCAGTTTGGATCCTGAAAATCAGTCTGTTTACAGGCCTCGAGGGCTATCTCTTCGGCTCCCGCGAAGTCTCGTTCCGACTCCACCGGCGTGTGAATCAACAACTGGGCGTAAGCGTTGGCACATCGATAGTCATCCGGATCCAATTCATGAGCGCGGCGCACGTCGGCCAGAGCCAAAGACCAGTCTTTGCGGGCTCGATGAACCACCGAGCGGCTGAAAAGACCGCGCGGATTAAGTGGCTCAAGCTCCAAACAGAGATTGAGATCGGCAAGAGCTTTCTCCGGCTCACCGGACATGTCGTAGGCCACCCCCCGATAGTACAAGACTTCGGGCAGTTGCCGGTCGCTGAGAACGGCATCGAAACGCTCTATAGCGGCCGGGAAATCTCCCTCTCGCAAACGTTCGAGGCCTTCTTCAATGAGTTGTTCCGTCATCCACCGCGGTTCTTGAGCCCACCAGCAACACCTTCGCCCAGTGCACTACCGCAGCACGGTCCTTCGTCCCCGCTCGTCCAACTCGACTTTCCAGCCGTTCCACCTGGGAAGATGCTGAGGCTTGAGCTTGGCCCCCTTGGTCTGGCTCAAGGAGTGCATCACAACCCGGCGTTTCCGAGGAAGGTACTCCATCTCGAATGTCAGACCGCCGAAACGATAGAGTCTCGGATAATCTTTCTGCAGGCTCTCCAAGGTATCATCGTCGAGATCGTTTTCGAGGAAGTCGTCGTCTTCCAGCAGCTCCAATTCTTCGCACTGTTGGACCCCCAGCTGGTCGAGCTTTCTTCGCATGAGTCGTGCCGGGTCCAGCTCTTCAAAGTCTTCACCTTTCAGTGCCGCCTCAAGGTTGCGGTAGTACTGTTCGGCCCTCATCCGTTCTAGAGTTTCGCCCCGCCAGCTTCCTCGAGCGGCCAACTCTGCCAGAGCTTTTCGAAGCGCGACACCCTGCAGCTCCTCCTCCGTGCCGCCCAATTCGCGCCCCGCGTGCACATACACGACCCGAGCCGTGAGCTTCCCTTTGAGCCACCGTATCTTGCTGAGTTCGGGCTCCCCCAGACCGGCCTGGCGCAGGACGGAGAGACGAGTGGGCAAGCCCCACCGTCCCTGCAACTCCACTTTCAAGCCGCGACCCACCATCGGGCTAATCTGGAGAAAGAAAGCAACCGTGCAGTCTTCAGGCAGCTGCTCCGAGCGAGAAAGTCGACACTCCACGGTGCCGTTCCCCCAACCTCGACCGTGGTGGCGGAGCAAGAAAAACCTCTCCGGCCAGGTGGAGGCCAGGAAACCTTGGAGCTCCGGGTGCTGCTTGCCCGCTTCTCGAGGTCGCCGCTCGGCGCCACATAGGTCGCGCAACTCGTCGGACACCTTGCGGCACAGCGCCAACGCTTCCCCATCGGCCCCGTGCTTCTTAGGGTCGGCTGCCCGCACCAGATTGAGAGCCTGATTCCAAGGGTCCTCTCCCAGCTCTTCCTTGCGGGCCTTCAGAGTGTCTTCGCAACGGGTATTTTTCCAAGGGTTGCGACGGGCCATCGCCAGGCTGCAAAGATCGCATAAGTCTCCGGCCAGTTCTTTCGGGGCCAGGGCCAGAACACGCGCCCACTCCTGCTCTACCGGCAGGCGTTGGGCTTGCTTGCCTTTTTCGGTCAGGTGTCCGGAAGCAGTCAGCAATCCGCCCTCCATCAGTCGTTGGGTCGCTCTCTCCCAGGCAAAATCGGGAGGAGCTTCCACCCACTCGGCCGGGGTCGAAGTGCCGGCGGGCAAGGAGGCCAAGAAGAGCACCAGGTCGTCGAGCTCCATCCGACAGATGTCGGGCGGGCGAGTGGCCTCCAATCGCGCCTGCTCACTCCACAAGCGAAGACAGGTGCCGGGGCGGACGCGCCCCGCCCGTCCCGCCCTCTGGTCGGCCGACGACTGGGCTATCGGCACGGTCGCTAACGCCACGTATCCCGATTGGTGAATCTGCCTTTTCTCCACGCCCGAATCGATCACGGTCGTCACGTCCGGGATGGTCAGCGAGCTTTCCGCCACGTTGGTGGCCAACACGATCTTTCGTTGCCCGGGAGCAAAAGCGCGGGCTTGCTCCTTTTGCGAGTAAGTACCGTGGAGCATGACGACAGGCAAACCGGAAAGCTGCGACGCGACTTCGTGCATCGCCGAAAGCCCGGGCATGAACACCAGGAAACTCTCTTCTTCTTTCCGCTGCCAAGCCTTTTTCACGGCGTTGGCCGCCCTGGTTGCCAGTTGTCTGGTGGAGGGTACGGTCAGTTCGGAATCATCGCCGACGTAGCGGACGGATACGGGAAAGGTCCGACCTTCGGCCTCAAGGAGCGCGGCGGAATAACGTTCGGCCAGCCGGTTCGCGGTCAGGGTGGCGGACATGATGACGATTCGAGGGCCGGCTTCCCCCTGTCCGGCGATGAGCGCCAGCAAGGCGTCGGTCTCCCAACTCCGTTCGTGGAACTCATCGAAGATGATAGTTTGGAAGTTGCTCAGGGTGTCTTCGGTCAGAAACCGGCGGGCCACGCCGGGAGTGACGAAGAGGATATTCGTCTGAGGGCTGCTGCGGTTCTCGAAGCGAATCGTGTAGCCGACAGTCTCTCCGACCTCTTCGCCCCGCCCCTTAGCGACCCATTCGGCCAGAGTTCGGGCGGCCACTCGCCGGGGCTCGATCACCAGGACCAGTTCCCCCGATACCGCCTGGCACCAGAGTGGAATTCGGGTCGACTTGCCGCTCCCGGTAGGAGCGGTCAGGACGATTCGGCCGCCGGGGCCGAGCTCTAGGAAAGTCCGCTCAAACTGCTCCCGAATACTTTCGATCGGCAACTGCATGAGCACCCCTTACTCAGTAGAGGCCTGGAAACCTACATCCCGTTCTTTTCGAGGAACTTGAGAGCCGCATACTCCAACGGAAGAATAGCTGCCATAATGGCGATAGAAGCCAAAGGCGGCACTCCGGTCCTTACGGCAATGGAAGCGAAGTCGTTGCCTTCTCTGGCTAGCTTGGCCAGGTCTCCACCAACCGCGGTGGCCGCGTAGCCGATGGAATTGAGGACTGTTAAGCCGCCGTAAGCCATCATGGCCGTCCCGATAACGGGGTGCTTCTTGCGTAGCTTAAAGCCGACCCCGAAGCTTGCGGTGGCGATTCCAAGGTCGACGGCCGTACCAGCCGCGGACACCATCGCTCTGGCACCGTCGGGACCGAATTTTTGCCCGACCTCACTCAAAGGACCGGGTCTCCAGCGAGTCACACCGCCCTTGAAAGGCCAAACTTCGACTTCCGGCTTGGCGCCGTCGTACATCAATTCGATCATCTTGGCGTGGCCCATTTCGTGGGCCCAAGTCGAGGGATAAGCGGCCCCCACGAAGCTGGCGGCGGCTCCTGCTCCGAGTCCGGTGATGGTCTTGTTGTTCAAGAATTCCGGCTCGGCTGCTTCTTCGGTCTTGGGCGCACCGACGATGGTGTGGTTAGCGGGTTTTGTATAGTTGGGTCTTAAAGTGCTCTGTATCTGCATGGCTTCCGAATCCTATTCTCCGGACTAGTCGAAAATATGAACAATGTGTAACAAAAGTAAATCATGCCGTTAACACGACAAGGGCTGATTCCAGAGCGGCGACAGTCGGCGCACCTATGATGAAAGGGTGAAGATTCCGTTTTCTCGACAACTGAAATGGCTGAAGAAGTTCGTGGCCCATCCTGCCGCCTCGCCCCAAGAGATGAACGCCCTCTTCGAAGATGCCCGGCATCCCTCTCAAACGCCCCATCGCTGGAAAGACGGCGCTCCCATCTCCGGGGCTCACAACGCCCACTACACCAACACACCCGAAGAGTTGGAAGACGGGCTCACCGCCGACTTCAACTTTCTGGAAGGAGACGTGTGGCTGGAGGGGGCGTTTCGCCAGATTCCACTGCTCGACCACTTCCGGGAGCCGATCATGGCCCATGGCCCCAAGGACGTCGACGGATTGAGCCTCGGGGAGTGGTTGGACGTGGCCAAGGAATCCGGTAAAGGTATCAAGATCGACATCAAGCAGTCGGCCGCCATTCCTAAGATCATCAAAGAAGTCAAGAAGCGAAACCTTCCTGATGAGCGCCTCATCTTCAACGCCGACGTGGCCTTCGGACCCGGTATCGAAAAAGACGCGAAATTCCGAATCTTCGATCTTGCCACCGACTTTTCTACTTCGCGTAAAGAGATGAGAGAGCTTCGTGAGGCGTTTCCTCAGGCCACCCTCGGCATCGGACTGTACACCAAGAAACAGCCCGCCGGCACTCGCTACAGCACCGAGCAACTAGACGACGCTATCGACTTCGCCGGCAGCGTGGGAGGTCCGGTGACATTCCCGTTGCGGGCCGAGTTTGTCACTCCCCAGGTCGTGGCGCGGCTCAAGCCTCACGGCAGCGTGAGTATTTGGAACGATCCTCGCTCCTACGTGCCGGACGACGAAGTGCTCGAAACCCGCCGATTTCGAGAAATGGGAGTGGACGGAATGATCGATCTGCGCGGCAAGGACGAGCCGTTCAAAGACCCCGCTTTCGATTCCGACATCCTCCCGCCCGAGCTCAAGTTCCCCTGGAATCGGGAGAAGGAGGAAGCACTGATCGCCTGGGGTCCGACCGGCGCACTCACGTAGGGCCTCAATCCTTAACTTTTCCAGGTCTTGCTCCCCTCGCGAAAGAACGCTTAGGGTGTGCCCGATCTGCGAGTCCTGTTAACGGAAACAAACGACCCCTATCTCAACCTGGCCACCGAAGACTGGATCTTCAACGACATGTCTTGCGATAGCCGGGTCCTTTTTCTGTGGCGAAACGACCGAAGCATCATCGTCGGTCGAGGGCAAAACGTTTGGTCCGAGTGCCTGACCGACCAGGTGGAGAAAGACGGAGTCCATCTGGTACGGCGACATAGCGGTGGCGGTGCCGTCTACCAGGATCTCGGCAACAGTTGTTTCACTTTCATGCGCCCCCGAGAGAGCGGACGTTCCACCAAACAGCTCTATTCCGAGAACAATCAGATCCTTTTGGCCGCACTGGCAAGACTTGGAGTCACGGCCGAAGCTTCGGGGCGAAACGATCTTGTTGTGGAACACCAGGGCCACCCGTACAAGATCAGCGGAAGCGCCTTCAAAGAGAGCAAGGACCGTTGCTTCCACCATGGGACCATGCTCCTCAACGTCGACCTCCACAAACTCTCGAGTTACCTTACTCCGGACAGCAAGAAACTCCAAGCCAAAGGGATCAAATCGGTGAAGTCGAGAGTGATGAACCTCTCCGAACTGGAGCCGAGTCTCGACCATGAACTCCTCTGCCAGGCTCTCACGGAAGAGTTTTTCGCCTTCTACCAGCAGCGTTGTGAGCCTGAAGTGTTGAACAGAGACTCGTTGTTGGAGATTGAGAGCCTCTCGACTTACTATCGAAGGCTCAAGTCTTGGGAGTGGGTCTACGGGAAAACGCCCAGTTTTGCCCAGACCATGAAAGAAAGGTTTGCTTGGGGAGGGTGCGAGTTGCATTTGGATACGAACAACGGCATCATCACCGACGCCGTTCTGTACACCGACAGCCTGCATCCGGAACTGTTTGATTCCTTACCCGGCCTCTTGCAAAACAGACCATATAGCCTCGCCGGCATCGCCGAGGCGCGGGATCTGCACCTTCGGCAGAGCCCCGAGGGAAAAGAGACTTTGCAACAGCTCTATGAGTGGATAGGAAATCAGATAGCATGAAGGTAGCTCTAGCAGGGGGGACCGGATTTGTAGGTCGTCACCTCACCAGGCAGCTCCTGGAACGAGGCCATGAGGTCGTGGTGATGGCTCGTGGCAAGGACCCCGGCAAAGACGAGTTCTCGGATAATGATAAAGTCACGTTTGTTCAAGCTTCGCTCGCCCAGGGCCCGGAGATGGTCCGGGCAGTCCGGGAATGTGGAGCGGTCTACAATCTGGTCGGCATCAACCGAGAAAGGGGGGATCAAACTTACCTGGCAGTTCACTGCGAGGGCGTCCGCAACCTGATGAGTGTGCTGCGGCAAGCCAGGATCAACCGACTCATCCATGTGAGCTTTCTGACCGCCCGGGCCAAAGCCAGCCCGTATCACGTGAGCAAGTGGAACGCGGAGGAAACCATACGACACAGTGGGTTCAACTACACCATCTTCCGCCCCGGGGTGCTCTACGGCGAAGGCGATCAGTTTTTGAACCACCTCAAGAAGGCTCTCAAAACCATGCCTTTCTTTGGCTTGTTGGGCCACGATCCGCCACCCATGGCTCCCCTTCATATAGACGACTTCACCCGCGTGTTGGCGGCCAGCTTGGAGCGAGAAGATACCTACGGCAAGACTTATGCCATGGTCGGGCCCGACTCTTTGAGTCTGGCGGATATCGTGGACAGAGTCGGCAAGACGATCAACGTCAAGCCGAATAAGTTCCCCCTGCCGATTGTGATGCACCGCGTGATGGCGGGGGCCATGGAGCTTATCATGGACAATCCGCTTGTCACCAACGCTCAGATCAGCATGCTCTCTGAAAATCTGACCGGGCCGACCGAACCCTGCGACCCTCTGCCCCTTGAGTTCCGGGCTCAGACTCCCTTTCTAGGGGCCAAGCAGAAGGCCGAAGAAGTGGAGCGAGACATCACTAAAATCGCGGAAAAACGCGGCGTCGCCCTGAACGACGAAGACATTGAAGTTTAGGGAATAGGGCGTGTCCTAGTGCGTCGCCTCGCCCAGAGAGTTTATTACTTCACCGAAACCCTGCTGACCCGGGGTCCGCTGTATCAACTCATGCTGGTGGCCGGCGTTATCCTCGCGCTCTCCGTGGGTGGTGGCATCTTTGTCCACATCACCAATCCGGACTCCTATTCCAATACCCTCGAGGCGATCTGGTGGGCCTTCTTGAGGCTGACCGACCCCGGCTACCTCGGCGACGACCACGGTCTCTACCCCAGACTGATTTCGACCTTTCTGACTATCGCGGGCTACGTCGTCTTTCTGGGCGCTCTGGTCGCTCTGATGACGAACTGGCTGGACCGCACTCTCAGTTTTCTAGCTTCCGGCAGGAGCCCGATTTTCGAACAAGGTCACGTGCTGATCATCGGATGGAACGATCGTCTTCACGCTCTCATCGAAGAGATCGTGCATACTGCCCAAAGGGCGGGCCAAGACGGGAAACCAGCTATCGTCGTCCTGTGCGACCCTTACGAGCCGGCCATGTATCGAGAGCTTTCCCAGAAGCTCGACCCTGAAGTGAGAAAACGATGCCGGCTGATGGTACGCTCCGGCAATCCGCTGGAGATCGAGAGTCTGGAAAGAGTGGACTACGCCTATGCCCGCTCCATCATCCTGGTGGCCAAAGCCAGTGCCGACCGCTCCGACCGCTCGCTGTCCGATATCACACTGGCCAAGGTTTTAATGAGTATGAAAGCTCAGGCACCCAGCCCGAAACGAGTGCCCAACGTGGTGGTCGAGGTCGCCTTCACCGGCAACAAACTGCTGGTCGAATCGGTGGGATGGGACCGGAGCACCGAAGCCGTGGTGGCCGACGACATTATGGGCCGTCTCTTCTGCCAGGCTGTTCGATTCCCCGGAATCTCTCGAGTCTATCACCGGATGCTGACCGACACCTTCACCGATTCCGTCATCCTGAAAAGCCCGCAATCCCTTAGCGTGGTGGGGCGCACCCTGCGCCAGATCGTACCTACGCTCACGGAGGGCACCCCGATCGGTCTTCTGCGCGAAGGTGAAGAGCAATCCGACCTCAGTCTGTTGGGCCTGGATACGGTCATCGAAACGGACGACCGGGTCGTTCTGGTCACCTCTCGAGCGGCCAGAGAGGTGCTGTCTGAGTCGCCCTCTCCTTCCTGGAGCTTGTCTCCCCACCAAGAGGACAGAACAGAACGTCAGATTCTTGTGCTGGGCTGGAGCACCGACCTGCTGGTCTTTCTTCATGAGTTGTCGGCCTATCCGGACGAATCGTACCGAGTGACCCTCATTTGGGAGCACGCCCTACCCCGGGAGAAAGAACGTCTGGAGCGACTGGCCGAAAGCCGGGAGAATTTGCAAGTGACTTTTCAAAGGGGGGCTCTTCTCGATGAAGCGGAACTGGCGCGCACCGACCTGAGCCGATTTGACAAGATCCTGTTGCTGGCCGACCAGAATCAGGAACCGCTGGTGGCCGACGCCGAGAACGTCCTCCGCTACGTGCTCTTGGAGCGTCACATTCGTTCCTCTGGGAAATCGATCGATCTGGTGGTCGAACTCAACGACGAAGACAATCGACCGCTCCTCAAAGGCTCTACGCCGGACATCCTGATGACGGCGGAAATTCTCAGTCACCTGCTGGCCCAGGTCTCTACCCACCGCAGTCTCATGTGGATCTATGAAGAGCTCTTCACTAACGGGGGCGCCGAACTCCGATTACGCCCCCTCCACGGCCTGCCCGACGAGGGAGCGACGTTCGCCGAATGTCAGGCTGCCTGCCTGAAAGTCGACGCGGTTGCCCTGGGCTATATGAGAGACTCCGAGGTTGTTTTCAATCCGCCGTCCTCGACTCGTCTGACGGCGGCAGATCAGGTGATAATCGTTGAGATGGAGTGAGCCCACTCACGAAGTTCTCCTCTAAGGGTGCGGCCAGTGCGTGACGGGTCCGGGCTCGGGCCAGATTGAGATCATTGAGCGAGTTG
>Ga0207914_100253_pt1 | contig 25665 bp, 22 predicted proteins | sample DeeseametaMP2497_FD_184171 | JGI IMG/M metagenome (GOLD analysis project Ga0207914, IMG submission 184171) | Marine microbial communities from East of Antigua and Barbuda, Atlantic Ocean - MP2497 (SPAdes) | ecosystem: Environmental > Aquatic > Marine > Oceanic | place: East of Antigua and... | reverse complement strand
GAGCCGTTTCCGGAGTATCCGGGAGGTTCAAGTGCCGTCTTTGTTGACGATAGGCTCTTTCTGACTCCGCTTATGATGTTGGAGATGGCCTACTGGACAAGCGGTCGTGAGCAAGCGCCCTCGCTTCGGCTCCTGGCCGACAGCCAGGATTCCGAAAGCGCGTCGAAGGAGCTACCGTTGCCGAAACTCGAAGTGTCCGAGAGGGAGGGTGTTCTGAGTTTTGATGGGCCGTCATTCCAGAAGTCACCGGCTTTCCTGGCTATGGTAGGGTGGCGAGACGGCCTCTATTTCGCTGTTGTCGTCGAGAGCGCCGATGCTCAAGGGCGGTTGGCCTCCGAACGCGTGCTAGATATCCTGACCGGGCAGGTGGGCGGGAAAAAAGGTGGTAGGTGAGTGGTGTGAAGAGAAACGTTTTTTGTCTCATAGCGTTATGGCTTGCCGTCGGGCTTGCTTCGGCCTCCGCCCAGGACGCATCGGTGTGGGTGGGTCGATGGAATAAGGAAGAGGGGCGCGAATTCAAGCTCAACGTTGAAGACGTGCTGGTCAAGTCCGCCGGAGGAGATGTCTTCGGGGGGCTTCAGGTTGCGGGCTTTGCCCAGAGTGACGGTACTTTTCCGTTGGGCAAGGTTATGTGGAAAGGCGAGTCGTTTAGTCCACTCACCGGTTTTGGCAAGATCCTTTCCGAGACCGGATTTGTGGAGATGGATGACCCCTCTCGAGAGGCTCACTTTCTCCGTCTTTTGCAGCAGACCTATGGACTGTTGGGGACCAGGGTGTACACCGGCAAGCCTATGCGACAGACCGAAGGAGCACGTCCGGAGCCTCTTCGCGCGACCAGAGGAGCCGACGGCTCTCACCGTTTTCAGGTCTGGTTCTATGAGTTTCCGGTAAAGAGTGAGGAGGGGGAGTGGAGAGAGGTGCTCTACTATGTCTCTCCGGACGGCAAGACCGTTAGAGTCCGAACTCTCGACTCCCACTTCCCGGTCAGCGAACGCCTCAACGGTTTTCCTGACATTTCTGAAGAATCTTTCGAGTGAGAGTCGATACGGGGACCTGGTCGTCTTCCAAGCGATAGCGCTTGACCTCAAGGCCATCCTCCTGAAGCCGCTTTTCTAGCTGCTCGAAAAGCGGCGCCTCCACATGCCAACCGGGACACTCCAGCACGAGTTTCCGTCCACTGATGCCGTACTTGACCTGCGGGCCTTGAGTGCTCACGGCAGGCAACAGATTCACCAACCGAGAGAGAGGCTTGGAATACTCTTCCGCGGATTCTTGTTGGGAGAAGAGAATAGGCGGCTGATAGAGAGGTGCCAAAAGCCCCAGGCTGGTGCCCTTGACCAGAAGAACAGACTCGTCTTCGGCGTGAGTTATGATCAGAGCTCGTCCAGGTGTCTGTTTTGGCGTCTTTCTGGTCACCGCAGTCGGGAACTCCGCCGGGCCACCCGGGTGAGTTCTTGCCGCGCATCCACCGGAGAGCGGGCAGACCAGGCATCCCGGCTCTCGAACCGAGCAGATCGTGGCGCCGAGTTCCATTAGGGCCTGGTTCAGTTGCCCGGGGTCTTGGGTCTCGAGGTAAGTAGCCATTCGGCGGCGCAGTTCGTCCTGGCTTCCTTTGTGTTGAGCGGGTTTTGCGATGGCGTAATAACGATAGAGCACTCGGATGACATTGGTGTCGATGGCCAGGGCGGGCCGGCCAAAGCAGATGGAACTTACGGCAGCGGCGGTATAGGGGCCGACCCCCGGCAAGGACTGCAACTCCTCGAAGGTGTCCGGTAGGTATCCCAGGCGAGCCACCGCGATAGCCGCCTGATGCAGTCGACGAGCGCGCTGGTAATACCCCAATCCACTCCACTGCGAAAGCACCGCGGACTCTTTGGCTGAGGCCAGGGCCTCGAAGCTGGGGAAGCGCTCCATCCACAGCTGGTATTTCGGCTGTACCGCGGCGACGGTGGTCTGTTGAAGCATGAACTCGCTCACCATCACGGCGTATCCGTCTAGCGTCTTTCGCCAGGGCAGTGGCCGCTGATTCTGCGTATACCAATGTAAGAGTTTAGAAACATCTTGACTTAACACTGCTTTAACTGAAAACTTTCGGATAAATTAATTGACCGGCGTAGCGACAGTTCGAGGCTGTCGCTTGCGGGGGACGGTCTTGGCCGGAGCATACGCCTTGCTTGTACGGTGCTCGTTCCCAACCTTCTTCCTTCTACGTCTACCGCGGGCGCGACACATCGACAAGTTCGGCTCACTCCGTACGATACAGGACGTTCTCGCGGAAGGGGAGAATAGTCGTCCAAGTGAGGGTCGCCCTACCTGCGACCCATTTTCTCCGGGTGATGCGCGAGGGTGTCGGAAAATCCGCTCCTGAGCCGGCAACCCGGGTCTAAATAAGGAGTCTGAGCATGGATAGCTTCGGTGGTGGTGATGCCTCGATCGACGCAGGCGTACTTTCGATTGACGACCTGCTGCACTTGATGGTGGAAAGGGGAGCCTCTGACCTGCACATCAAGCAAGGGTCGGCGCCGATGATTCGGGTGGACGGCGAATTGACGCCGGCGACCTACGAGATTCTCTCGGCCGATGCGGTTCGGGCTATGTGTGAGTCGATCCTCACCGACGAGCAGAAAGCGAAATTTATCGCAGAGAAAGAGCTCGACCTCGCCTATTCGGTTCCGGGTCTTTCTCGATTTCGTGTCAATATCTATCTGCAACGCGGCACCTGGGGGGCGGCGATGCGGGTTATTCCAGCGCGTCCGCTGAGTTTGGACGAGCTGAAGATGCCACCTATCCTTAAGGACCTGGCGCTCCGACCTCGTGGACTCGTTTTGGTGACCGGCCCGACGGGTTCCGGAAAGTCCACCACTCTGGCCGCGATGATCAACCACATCAACGAGAGTAAGCGCTCCCACATCGTGACCATCGAGGACCCTATCGAGTTCTTGCACAAGGATAAAAACTGTGTGATCAGTCAGCGGGAAGTCGGTTTCGACACGCACTCCTTCGGGGCGGCCCTGAAGCACGTGTTGCGTCAAGACCCCGACGTGATACTCATCGGTGAGATGCGGGACCTTGAGACGACCGCCATCTCGATTTCCGCGGCGGAAACCGGTCACATGGTCTACGCTACCCTCCACACCAACTCGGCGGCCACCACCGTGGACCGGGTTATCGACATTTTTCCCCCTCACCAACAGGCGCAGATTCGAATGCAGCTCTCGGTAACTCTCGAGGGTATTCTCTGTCAGACCCTGATTCCGAAAGCCAAAGGCGGCGGACGGGTGATGGCGATGGAGTTGATGCCGGTCATTCCCGCTGTTCGAAACATTATTCGTGAGGGTAAGAGTCACCAGATTCCCAACGCTATCATGTCCGGAAGTCAATACGGTATGCAGTCGATGGATATGGCTCTCCGGAACCTCTACCAGCAAGGTCTGATTACCTACGAAGACGCTGTCGCTAAGTCCACCAGTGCGGAAGAATTCAATCGTCTGATCGCCGGATAACACAAAACAGGTCTTGAGAAAGGAAAGTTGGGTGGACAGTCCACCCAACTTTCTGTCTGTTCGGTAGGTTTATCGACCTCTTTGTTCAAAGAACCGACCACGACCAGGGCACGACACCCAACCCGAAAAAGGAGCGATCATTCACATATGAACGTTGAAGAACTCTTCACAACCATGGTAGACAAACGGGCCTCGCACCTCCACTTGGTGCCGGGGAGTCCTATCATGATCAGGAGGGGGTCGTCGATCGAGCCTCTGGATGGTCATATCCTCTCGCCGCAAGACACCCGGGATATTTCCGAAACGATCATGTCGGAAGACCTGCTGGACGAATTCGACGAGAAGTTTCAAGCGGATTTCTCCTTTTCCGTGCCGGGTCTCTCCCGTTTTCGCATCGTCTGTTACCAGCAGCGGGGCACCGTGGGCATCGTGATCTCCACCAATCCGCCGGCCCCGCCGACGCTGGAGGATGTGACGCCGCCTCAGAGCTTTCTGGAAAAGCTCAACGACGCACCGAGCGGCCTCTTTCTACTCACCGGCCCTCGGGGTTCCGGTAAAGCGCACACTCTGGCAGCCATTATCAAGCATCTGCTGGACACCCAAAACATCAATATCGTTTCCATCGAAGACCCGATCGACTTTCTTCATAAGAATCGCAAGGGCGTCATCTCACAGCGAGAGATTCACACCGATTCCCTCAGCTACGACAACGCTTTTCGCGCGCTCAACAACTTGTCTCCCGACCTGGTTGTGGTCACTGGTGTCAGCGACTTCGACGTTATCGACAAGGTCTTGAATCTGGCCGCTCAAGGTAACAAGGTTATCTGTACGGCGGCCGCACCCAACGCGATCGTGTTTCTGGAGAGGATCATCGAACTTTATCCTCCCCACCTCCACCAACAGACCCGAACTCTGCTGTCGGTTGTTTTGAAGGCGGCGGTTGCTCAGACGCTCCTCCCCAAGGCGGACGGCGACGGTCTGGTAGCGGCTTACGAGGTTTTGATCAGTATTCCGTCAGTGCAGTCGACCATACGGGAGGGCAAGATCACGCAACTCTCCGGTATCATGGCTACCGGCGGTCGGGAGCACGGCATGAGTTCTCAAGAAATGGCGCTGCGTGCTCTCGTCAAGAAGCGCTTGATTACCGAAGAAGAGGCTTACCGCCGCGCCACCAACTCCGAAGCCCTCAAGAAGATGATGTCCCTGCCGTACTAAATCGGGGGGTAAGGATAGCTTAATAATGTTAGACGTCAAAGTTTTACGTGATGCTCCGGACAGCCTGAGAGAGATGTTGAGTGCCCGGGGGTCCGATACCACCGTGGTCGATCAGGCGATCGACTATGATGTGAAAAAGCGCGAGTGTATCGTGGAGGCGGACGCCAAGAAAGCTGAGCGCAACACGGTCTCGAAAGAGCTCGGTCAGAAAAAGAGACAGGGTGAGGACATCAGCGCCGATGCGGCACGAATGAAAGAGGTGTCCAATCAGATCAAGGAGCTCGACCAGGAGATCTCTCGACTCGATCAAGCCTTGCTTGAGATCTTGGAGCAGCTTCCGAACTTTCCTCACTCCAGCGTTCCGGCCGGCAAAACCGATGCCGAAAACGTGGAAGTGGGTCGTTGGGGGGAGTGTCGCGAAGCCGCCGATTGGGAGAAACCCCATTGGGACTTGGGGCCGTCTCTCGGTATTTTAGATTTCGAGAGGTCCGCCAAGATTTCGGGTTCTCGTTTCTGGCTTCTTCGAGGGGCCGGAGCGAGACTAGAGCGCGCTCTGATCAGCTTCATGTTGAGTCTCCACACCGACCAACACGGGTATGAAGAGATTTTGGCGCCCTCTTTGGTCATCGGCAACACCCTCTACGGTACCGGTCAGTTGCCTCGCTTCGCGGAAGACCTGTTTCGTGCCGAAGGGCACGATCTCTACTTGATTCCGACCTCCGAGGTACCTCTCACAGGAATGCATGGCGACGAAATCCTCGGTGATGAAGAGATGAACATCTCTTACTGCGGATTTTCTCCTTGTTTTCGCTCCGAGGCGGGAGCAGCGGGGAAGGACACCCGAGGTCTGGTGAGAGTTCATCAGTTTCATAAAGTCGAGTTGGTGAAGCTCTGCAGGCCTGAGGATTCTTATAACGAGCTGGATGCGATGGTGCGCAATGCCCAACGCGTCCTGGAGCTTCTCGAGCTACCGTATCGCACGGTGAACATCTGCTTGGGGGACCTGGGCTTCACGGCTGCTAAGAAGTTCGACCTGGAGTTTTGGTCGCCGGTGCAGCAAAGATTTATCGAGATCAGTTCTTGTTCCAATTGCACCGACTTTCAGGCTAGACGAGCCAACATCAAGTTCCGTCGAGCCGATGGCAAAAAGGAGTTCGTTCACACCTTGAACGGGTCGGGGCTCGCCGTCGGGCGCACGATGGTGGCGATTCTCGAGAACCACCAGCAGAAAGACGGCTCGGTGAGAATCCCCGAGGCTCTGCAGCCTTTCTTTGGTGCTGATAAGATCGCACCCAGGTAGGTAGGTCCGACCATGACCCCCTTCCCCGAGGACACCACCGACGGCGTCGTTCTCGTCGTCGGTTCGGAGCCGGCAGCGTTTAGCTGTTGCCTCGAATTGGTTGAAGCGGGTCTTCGAGTGCGCCACATCTATCCTGCTCCTGTCGGATTGCACGGCAGTTCCCGAGACATCGGTCTTGCTTATCCCGAATTGGGTGAGCCCTGGGAGCGCCTCGTCTATGCCCTGGGTGAAGAGGTGGCTCTGGAGCTTCATGATTGGTCGCTCTTCGGGATAGAAGACTTGAATCTCCGCTTCCCTGAGGTCGTTCATCGAGGCTCCAGGTTGTCTCTGACCCGGACGGAGCAGGAGAGTAAGCTCGTGTCCGCCGATGCGTTGGAGCGAAGTAAGCCACCTGTGGGAGACCAGGTTCGACTCATGTCGGGTGTTGCCGTCTCCAATTATGCTCCCATTCATGCCGCACACCTGGGGTCGTTTGAAACTCACGCTGTGATCTTCGCGCCGGTTGTTCTTTTGCAGACGATTTCAAACTCGTTAGAGGAGAATCCGCTCTATGAACCCGTGTTGGTCGACGACGGCTGGAGTGATCTGCAGGTCTGTTGTACCGAGTCGAAGGTTCGAGTGACTCGACGCGGCGCTCTCTTATCAGAGGGGGATGTCGCCGTGGTAGCGGCCGGCATGAGTACCGTCGGTCTTCTGGAGCGGTTTCAAAAGGCTCTGATCGCTGTGAACGGGCAAGCGTTTCGCAGCCAACCCCTGAAAGAGCGCTCCCGGTCGTCGGTGGTGGGGATCACGGCCTCCTGGGGCTTCGAACGTTATCGATTCGATGACGAGCGCCGTCTGTTGGGTTGCGGCGTGGACCCGTCGGGTGGTGGGGGAGGGGCGTCTGCTACGGTGGATGACCGGGTTATGAGTGTCTTTCTGAAGAGGGCGGCCCAACTCTTCACGGATTTCGAATCTGATGACGAAGATTCTCTGATGAGGTGGGCGGTTGAGTTCGACGGGACCTGCGACGGCCTGCCGATATTGGGCGCTCTGACAGGCGAGCCTCGGATTCAGGTGGCCTGCGGGTTTTCGATATCTGCCTGGAGTCGCGGCTGGGAAGCCGGGAGGCGAGTGGCGGGAGCGGTCCTCGGCCGAGAGGATGAAAAGGGGAGCAGGCTGATCAAGCGATGCAGTCCTCGACGGTTTGCGACGGGACTCAGTGGTGGCGATTTGTAACCACGGAGAACACCGAGAGCACCGAGAAAATTAAATAAATCCATTCTTTCACTCCGTGATCTCTGTGATCTCGGTGGTTAACATCTAGACGAGGGTAGCCGCCCCTATTTGGCTAGCTACTCTTTAGAAAAATTCGTCTTGGACGATCTGAGAAAAGATCGGGAACAGTTCGGGGTCGAAGTGGCCTTCCGACATCTCTTCCATGATAGAGAGGGCCTTTTGGGGAGTGAAGCGGCGCGCTTTGCCGTCTTCACCCAGGCGGTAGACGCGAGGAGTTGTGAGGGCGCTCCAGACGTCGGCCAGGGTCATAACGCGCGCTAAGAACGGAATATCTTTGCCCTGGAGCCCGTCCGGATATCCGGCTCCGTTCCACTTTTCGTGGTGAGCACGAACGATCGCTACCAGACGGTCCATGCCCGGCACGTTTCGGAAGAGGTCGGCTGACCGAGCAGCGTGAGTCTTCATGATTTCGAACTCTTCGTCGGTCAGCTTACGTGGAGCGTTCAAAATTTCTTCGTCGATAAAGATTTTGCCGACGTCGTGGAGTTCGGCTGAAATCCTCATATATTCGCGCTCGGAACGGCTGAGTCCCAACTTGTCCACGATCTTGAGGCTCATGTCGCGCACGTCCATGGAGTGGCGATAGGTGTAGTTGTCCTTGATATCGAGCGCCCGAACCATCATTCGCATGACGTTCAGCTGGCTTTCGACACGCACATCGCGGTACATGCGAACATTTTTCTCAAGAGCGGCAACTACCCGGGGGTTGTAAATCGTACCCGAGCCGTCCTTGATGTGTTTGAGTGACTCGTCGATATCCAAGCCGCGACAGTGAAAAGAGCTCAGTTCGAGATAGTCGTCGGCGACCTTGAGGACCTGAGCCTCCAACGGCATGTTTTTGTAGTCGGACTCTCCCAGGGCGCCGATAAAAGAGAGGGCGACATGAAGGTCTCGATTGGGTTTGAGGATTTCAACGGCGTGTTCGAAGATCTTGCCGAACGATTCTTGCTCTTCTTCCGAGAGTTCCTCGCCCTTGCGCTGTCTGACCACGAGTTGGCGGGGCAGGGCGACTTTGCCGATCTCGTGGAGGTAGCCGGCAAAAAGGATCTCCTCGGAAAGCATGGGGCAAAGGATTCGGCTCATCTCGCGGGCTAGCTGGCCAACCTCATAGCAGTGCTCCATCTGCTCGGTGCCGCCGGCAGCAACGTTCAGGTCCATGATGAGCGCCAGGTCGGCGTATTCTAGAGAGAAAGCTCGGTCGGCGCGGAACTTGTGGATCGCTTCGGCATCGGCATCGAGGCTCTCGAGCAGAGAGACCCGCTCTCCAGCCAGCATGTGCATTTTGGTCGCCAGTTGGGGGAGGGTCCGCATGAGACCCTGGAAGTCGTCTTTGGTCAGCTTGAGGGCTGTCACGTTGCCGATGGCCCGAACAGTCGCCGAGCGGGGTTGATCGATGATCAGCGACATCTCGCCGAAACCTTCGGCTTGGCCGAGTTCCGAGAGCACCAACTCCGAGTCATCGGTTCGCTTCAGGACACGGACGCGCCCTTTTTTGATCAGGTAGAAGCTGTCTCCGATCTCACCTTCCTGAACGATATCCTCGCCTGGAGCGTAGGATACGAGCTGCACTTTCTCGGCGATAGAGCTCAAAACTGAATCGTTGAGTGAGTAAAAAAGAGGGTTGGCCGAAAGAAACGACTCGACCGTTGCTTCTGAAGTCAGCGAACTTTCCACGGTGATACCCGACGCCTAAGCGTTGTCCAGCTTTCGTATGACGCCAACCACTCGCCCCAGTATAGCGGCCGGATCTTCAGGAGGGGAGGCGAGACGGGTCAGGTCCACGCCCTGTGGCCCTCGAGTCAATACCATGTCGCCTCGAGCGGGCTCGGCCGACCTGTTCACGATCACCATGTCGCCGGTGACAATCGACTCGTGGCGGTAGTTCTTTTCAACGGTGAAGAGAAAGCTCTCACGGCTTCCCGCCAACTCCATGGGCAGAGACATCGTCTTTTCAGGGCGCTGGCCGTTTTCGGTCGCGACGCTTTCAGAGAGAGTGCCGGGTGCAGGCGAGACGGGCAGATCGACGAGCCTGGGCCGGTTTCCGTTGACATCGAGAAGTTCGATGGAGCGGGGCTTGGAAGGGTTTCTTTTGAGATAGCCTTTGCTTTCCAGCGATCTTAAGTGGGCGTGGACGGTCGAACTCGAAGACAAGCCGACAGCTTCGCCGATTTCCCTGATCGAAGGCGGGAACCCTCGAGACTCTACCGACTCGCGGATGAAAAACAGAATTTGTTCCTGGCGTCGACTGAGTCGATTTTTAGAGGGTGGGACCCCGGGCATAGGTACCTCCATGCAAATAATATAATAAGGCCTCGAGAGGCTTGGATTCGCTGGGTGAAGAGGCTGCAGTATAACATATCGACAACCCCGTTCGCAACGAAGATTCCGGCTAATCTTTGGCTTTTTGAAGCCGATCTTGATTGGCCAGAGATAGTGCTTTTCTCATTGTTTCCAAAGACCTTGCTTGCAGTCGAGAAACATGCATTTGGGAGATATTGAGAACCTTGGCCACTTCACTTTGTGACCGGTTTTCAAAGAACCTCAAATACATGAGAAGTCTCTCTCTTGGTGGCAAGGAACTGAAAGCTCGGTGCAGTGCGAGCCGGTCTTCCACCAGCTCCAACTGCATGTCGGCTCTTCCAAGATAGTCAAGTAGACTGGACGTCTTACGGCTGTCCTCCGACTCCAACTCCGTGTCGATGGAGAGAAGGTTATAGGATTGACCCAGTTCCTGGGCTTCCAATACATCTTCAGCCGTGACCCCCAATTTCTTTGCTAACTCATCAGCTGTAGGCACTCTACCAAGAGAAGCTGTTAACTCCTCCGTGGTTTTTGCTACAGATGCGTTAAATTCTTGAAGTCTTCGCGGAACTTTGATGGCCCAGCCCTTGTCGCGGAAGTGACGCTTGATCTCTCCCACGATGGTAGGGGTGGCGTAGGTCGTGAATTCCGTGCCTCTTTCAGGATCGAAACGTTCGATCGCCTTAATAAGACCCAGACAACCTACCTGTATCAGATCCTCAAGATTCTCTCCGCGATTGCTGAACTTGCCGGCCAGATACCGAACCAAATTCAGATGCTGCGTGACCAGCTCATCCTTGAGCGCGCTGTCACGTGTTTGAGAGTACTCGACGAGAAGTTTTCGGGCTTTCTCTTTATCCCATCTGCTCTCCGAGCGGCTTTCACTCATCGATTCTCCGGGACAGATCTTTTCCTAAAACCAGCGTTCTGCCTTGATTCAAAGATTGGACTTCGTCCATCAAGGCGTGGATCAGAAAAAGGCCGAGATCATCTTCAGAACTTGGGATGGTGACCTTATCCGGATCGTCGCACTTTATCTCGACAGTCACGGTCAGCTTGTTGCCTTCCCAGGTAAAATCGGTGCTTATCGGCTGCCCATCCTTCGTGTGCTCCAGCAAGAAGCCACAGGCCTCTGTAACTGCCAGCTTAAGATCGTCGGTGCGCTCTAAGTCTAGTTCGAGGCGATGGGCGATTCCGGCCACCGTGAGTCTCACGATAGCCAGATACTCCGGCTCGCTCGGTATGCAGAGTTGAATGTTAACTTTCTTGTCGTCCAGTCTTTGGGTATTCGAGATAGGGGGGCGGCGGGAGCTACCCAGCGGGTGCCAGCACTTCCAGGGCTTTTTCTTCAGACTCAAAGATCTCGAAGATTTTAACCAGACCCGTGATGTTGAAGATCTTTTTGATCTGCGGATTGGTGCACACCAGAAGAATTCTGCCGCTGTGCTCTCTGACTTTTTTGAGTGCTCCGATCAGAACACCGAGTCCGGTACTATCGATGTATCGGACTTTCTGAAGATTGATCAAAAGCTGGTAGTGCTCGTTCTCAATCAATTCGTTGATGGTTTCCTTGACACGGGGGGAGGTGTAAACATCGATCTCGCCCTGAATCTCTACGGCCTGGGCCTTACCATCAAGGTCACGGGTACTAACTTTAATATCCACAAAATTCTCCTATTGTAGCACTCTAGCCAGTGTTGGAGGCTAGGCGTTATCTTTCTCTTCGTCCGAGTTTTCTTCGGCCAACTCTTCGGCGGCCTTGTCCACGGCGGCGATGCCTTCGACCTCTTCATCCGAGTCTGCGTCCGCATCATCGCCGGATTCTTTCGTTTTGCGGGACGCCTTTGCGCGCTCCAGCAACTCTTTGGAATCTTCCTTTAAATCTTTCGCGAAATCCGAGGCCTTGTGCTTGGCATCGTTGGCTCGCTCCTTGATCATCTCTCGGGTCTCATCCCCCGATTGAGGAGCTAAAATGATGGCCACGGAGGCGCCTACAAGGCTGCCGACCAGTAGGCCGAAAAAAAATCCAAATCCTTCTCTTTGAGTCCCCACTGAGAACCCCCTTTCATGCTATATCCACGTCCATTTGGCGCAGGTTTTATGCTGAAGGCCGTTCGACTGGACCATGTCGAATCCTTCCGGAAATCTTCTCATCAGGCCGGTTCTCGGAATACCTGGGCAGGTTCGAGTCGAGCAGCCGTCCGCGCGGGATACCAGCCTGCCAGGGCGGTCAGCGTCAGACAGAAGACCACAGCCAGGACTATGGAGTAGAGGGGAGGAGCAAAAAGTGATTGCCCCTGTAGCAGGTCGGCTGGGATTTTTTGTTCCAAGGCGTAGGCCAGTGTGTGTCCCCCTATCATGGCGCCTCCAACTCCCACCAGAATGCTTATCAGGGCCACTGAGAAAGCCCGGGCGAGATAGAGATAGGTCACTTGCTGCTGAGTTGCCCCGACGGCTCGATAGAGAGCGATGATCTGTCTTTCTTTGCTGACTTGAAGCTCCAAGACGGCCCCCAACGCAATAGAAGTAACGCTGAGGACGGCCAGCGGGAGCAGCGCCGCAAACAGTTTGAGAATGGCTGCCACACTGGTAACCCGGGAGGCGAGTTCTTGTTTGGGAGCTCGCAGACCCATAGAATCGATGCGTCGACTCACCACTTGAGCTTGAGCGGGATCGGTCAACTGGAGGACCAGGCTGTGGATGATTGGGGGCTCCTTAGCCAATCTCATACCGGCCTCATAAGGAATCGCGGGACCTCCCGCCCCTATCTGGTCGGAAACCCCCACAATGGTACAGCGGACCTTGGTGTAGGCTCCTCGCCGGAAGGAAGATGTCCCTACATAGAGATCGAACCCTTTGCCTAGAATCGCTTTTTCCGTCAACTGCGGAAGGCTCGTGTTGACGGATATCCCTGAGTTAACGAGGTCGAGGATCGCTCTGGGGACCACCGCGGGTATCGGCTGGCCGGGGCCCGGGTCTTCGAAGCTGAAGCCGGAGGCGATGTCCGGTTCCACCTGCCCCGGGTCGACCATCTCCAGGACCAGGTCGGTCACCAACCCCTCACCGGCGTACTGGGCGTGGAGTTGGCAAGGGTCGGGGAAGTGGGCTTGTCGATAGACCTCGCTCACTTCAGGGATCTGTTTGACCTCCTCGATCGATTGTTGGTCGATCTGGCCCCCGAAAGCGAGCGGGCCAAGAGAAACAGAGCTTTTCGCTACTTGAATCCTGTCCGGGAGAGTGCCCAGAATTTTCGTCCGGATCAGCTCTTCAACCGGGGTGATGACCCCCCATCCAAGAACCAGAAAGAACACGCCCAGGGCGAGCCCGAGAGAGCAGAGGATACGATCTCGCAAGCGAAAACGGCTGCCGACACGCGGTTTTTCGAGGGAAAGAAATCTCCAACGGCTCACGGAGAAGCCACCTCTCTCAGCTGTCCGTTGTCGAAAGCCAGACAGAGATCGGCGTGGGAGAGGACCGCCGAATCGTGAGTCACGGTGAGCAGAGAGGCGCCGTCCGAGACTTGCTCGGCCAATACTTGGAGCACCAGGTCGGCGGTCTCCTGGTCCAGGGCCCCGGTAGGCTCATCGGCCAGAATGAGTTGAGGGGAGTGTAGCAGAGCACGACAAACCGCCACTCTTTGACGCTGGCCGCCGGAAAGAACGCTAGCCGGTTTGTCCAGATGATCGGAAAGCCCCAGACGCTCTCCTAACTTACGCGCTCGCCCGGTCATTTCGTGCCAGTTTGACTGGCCGAAGTAGCTCGGAAGGAGAATGTTTTCCAGCGCGGAGCGGCTGTCGTCGAGATGGTAGTTCTGAAAGACGAGTCCGATTCGGCTTCCTCGCAGTCGACTGATCTCCGGGTCGGTTAGGCCGCTCAATTTCTCTCCGAAGAGGCTGACCTGGCCTTCGGTAGGGCGTAAAAGGCCCGCACAAATACTGAGCAGAGTCGTTTTTCCCGACCCCGAGGGTCCTGTGATCGCGATCCAGCGGCCGGACACAACCTCGAGACTCAGGTCTTTGAGGATGGGCGGATCGCCTGCCTTCAAAGCGCGAGGCGCTCCCCAGGCCACGTTTTCAACTTCCAGAAAAGCTGTCGGATTGCTATCGGCCACCGGCCGTCCAGAGGTACAGAAATCCGCCTTTGGAGGACAAGAACTCTTGGGCGACCCGGAGCTCATCGAGACTTGTCTGTTGGGCTGAAGCGGAGAAGCCCAAGAGATCGGCAAGGCTCGGTTCTTTTTGATAGGAAACGATCTTAGCGTCTTCGTGTCCGGCGGCTTCTCGAATCTTCGCGTAAGCATCTTCCATGTATCCCACGGAGTCCACTAGCTTCGCCTCCAGCGCTTGCTCGCCGGTGAAGACTCGTCCATCGGCCAGCTTTCGAACTTCCTCGGGGCTCAGTTTGCCCTTGCGACCTTCCGCCACAACCTCCGTGAATCGGTCCCACATATCGGTGATCAGCCCCTGAAGCAGCTTCTCTTCTTCCGGGCGCATCGGCCGGTAAGGTGAGCCGATGTCTTTAAAAGAGACTTCGCCCTTGCTGTTGAGGCTCTTGATGACATTGACTTTCACGCCCACCTTGTCCATGGCCCCGGAGAAGTTCGGGAAGGTGGAGATAACCCCGATGGAACCTGTCACGGTCGTGGGATGGGCGGTGATATGGTCGCTTGCCATGGCCACATAGTATCCGCCGCTTGCCGAGATGTCCAAGAAGACCGAATGGATCGGCAGCTTGGTCTCTTTCTTGAACTCGACCAGGTCGTGATAAATGCGATCGCTCGCCGTCACGCCACCTCCCGGAGTATCCAGCACCAGAAGCACTCCGACCACCGATTCATCATCTTTGAGCGCCTTGAGGGTCTTCTTGACCTGGCTCACGGTCCCGGCTCCCGTACCCATCGATTCCATAATCATACCTTGTATCGGAATGGCGGCGATCTTTTTCTCGGCCGTGGACTCGCCGTCCAGCAGCGTCTCTCTGAGCCCCTTTTCAGGGCTGCCGCCCGACCCCAGGCTTCCTATCGCGGTGCCGAAGATCAGTCCGAAGAAGCCGAAAAAACAGGCGATCAAAAGCGCACCGATGCATCCGGTGGCCGGGTTCAGTGCACTCTTTGCCTGGGTACCGGTGCTCGTAGGAGTCTCTTGCATAATGTCCTCTCTATCCTTTGACCAGCGCCGTGAGGAAGAAGGCGAGGTTGGCCGGTCGTTCCGCCAGTCGCCTCATGAAATAGGGATACCAGGAACGACCGTAGGGCACGTAAAGCCGTACCCGCCATCCCTGCTCCAAAAGTTCTTTTTGCTTGTCCTGGCGGATTCCGAAGAGCATTTGAAACTCGAAGTCCTCAGCCGACAAGCCGAGTCGTTCCACGATCTCCAGCACTCCGTTGATCATGGCTTCGTCGTGTGTGGCAAAGGCCGGATAGTGGCCGTTGGCCAGGAGATCTTCCGCTGCCCGTAGGTAGTTTTCGTCCACCGCGCTCTTCTTTTGAAAGGCGACCTCTCCGGCCTCGGCGTAGGCCCCCTTGCAAAGGCGGACGGCCACCTTCTGCTCGTTGAGTCGACGAACATCCTCGGCGGTCCGGTACAAGTACGATTGGAGCACCGTAGCGACCACCGGATACTCCCGATGAACCTCAGTGACGATGTTTAAGGTTGTCTCCGTGTAGGTCGAGCCTTCCATATCGACTCTCAGCCGAATAGGGGCGTCACCAATTTCAGCGGCGATTCTCTTGAGGTAGCCGGTGGTGGCCTTGGGGTCGACATCGAGACCGAGTTGGGTCAGTTTGACCGAGACGTTGCAGGCGTAATCCAACTCTTTGAGAGCACGGATAGCATCCAGTACTTCTTCGACCGCTTTCTCCGCCTCGCCCAGGCCGTCGACGTTTTCGCCCAAGAGATCGAGGGATACCAGGAAACCGTTTCGGCGAAGCTCGCTCACGACGTCGATGGCCTCGGCCAGACTTTCACCGGCCACAAAGCGGCTCGCCACCTTTCGGGCCAGGGGAAATCTGAGCGCCAGGTACTGAGCCCAATGGGCGCTGGAGAGATATAGAAGTATCGATCTTAGAATTGTGTCCACGATGTCTCTCTTTTCCGTGAGCGGACGGAAGGTAAACCCTCTTTGGAGTACCAAGAAGCCGTCATGCGTAAATTTGAACTGCTCATTACTCTCTTTATACTCGCGATCCTGGCTACAGGATGTTCTACCAAGTCCGACCAGGAAGGTTCCGCCGGCAACCAGGCTCAGACTATCGAAAAGGTGGAACTCACTCCGGGTGCCGTGATGCCGGGCGAGGGAATCAAGGAAGTGAAGTTCGGAGCCACTCCCGCCGAACTGGAACCGGAGCTCGGACTGCCGTCGGAAGAGGATGCGAACGAATACGTAGAGGGTCAGAAATACCTCCTCTACTACGCCAAAGGCATCGAACTCACTTTGCAAAATGAGCAGGTTCAGGTGATCACGCTTCACGCCAAATCCGGTAAGTGGAGTGCTTACGGCGGTGGGACGGCCGAAGGAGTCGGCGTCGGATCGACTTCAGAAGAGATAGTGGCCGCACTGGGAGCGCCGGACGATGAGGCCGCACAAGCCTTGACCTATCAGACCAAAGGCGTGAAGTTTCGCTTCACTCGCGACAGAGACAAAGGGGCCCGAGCTGAAACCATGTCGCTCATTAAGCCCGAATAGATCGAAATCGTAACATTCTCTTTGAATTTTCAACTCCAAAAGCCGTTAAGATTTGAGCTATGCAGGTACGGCTCACTCAAATCTCAACTTCCCACCCCAAAACTCCACCGCCAAAGCAGGCTAGCGTTCAGTCCACGAAGGCCGAGCCTGACGACTGGTTTCAGCCTGTCCGCAACTTGGGAGCCGCGACTCGGCTGCTGAGCCTGGGGCAGCTCTATCGCTGGAAGAATTCGGCTCAGATCAAGGAGAAGCTGGAGAACCCCCCGTTGGCCGCGGAGGCTGCCGTCCAACTTGATGATCCCGTGGTTTTCATTCCTGGTTGGACCACCACCCGAGAAGCCTTCGACCCGCTAGCGGAAAAGCTGCTGGAGGGAGGGCGCAACGGAGGCCAATTGATCTTTGTCTCCCAGGGCAAGTTCTTTACCGACCGAACTTGTCGACAGGAGCTGAACCAACAGCAGATTCAGTCCGATGAACTGAAAGTTTTTGAGATGGTCTACAGCGATATTCGCTTGCCCCCCGACCAGTCTTCTCAGGAGTTAGCCGTCAACTTTAAAGCGATTAAGGAACTGACCGGACGCGAGAAAGTCGACGTTAACGCCTTTAGCATGGGAGGCCTTGCTACTCGTGCCTATCTGGACAAGGGCGGTAAGGACGTCGATCAAGTTCTCTTTCTGGGGACACCTCACCAGGGTACGAAGTTCGCTGACCTGGCTCGACAGGTACTCCGGAGAGACATTCAATGGGCTGTCAATCTGGCGGGTCTCTTGCCGGCAGACCTACCCGCTCTCGATTGGCTTTCGCCCATCGAGGACGGTAATCCTCAACTAGAACGGCTCAACGACCGTTGGCCGATACAAAAGGCCGGGGCCAACGAAGTGAAATTTATCGCCGGTTCCGGGACCATGACCAGCAAGGGAGGATGGTGGCCTATCACGGACGGTGACGGCCTCGTGCCCGCGGACAAAGCCGCCCCTCCCGGAGAAGCCGCTCTCGTTATCAAGAATCCGACTCACGGTGCGTTGAACAACAGTGCTCCCGTGTATCGAGAGATGGCGGACTTCTTTCACTGGAAGAAGAGCTAGGACTCGCCTTGGGCGCTCGCTTTTAACCCACTTCGCGCTCCCGCGCGCCAAGTGGGTTTAGTTTTCGGACAGCAGGTGACGAGCTCGTCCTAGAGCCATCAGAGGAAAGTAGTGCCGATACATGTGGTACCTCAACATAAATCCGCGACTGAGTTCCTTCCCTTGAGGAAGAGTACCGTCGGCGCGAGCTAAATCGGTCCGATCACCGTGGCCGTATCCTGGGAATCCGGTGCCGGTGAAGGCTTCTTCCTCCCAGGTGCCGTCTTTGGTTTGGGTCTCTACAAGATAAGCCAGTCCGCGACGAATAGAATCGAGATAGCGCTCCTCGGTGGCCCCCTGAGCGATGAGCCCGAGCAATGCCCAGGCCGTCTGAGATGCGGTACTCTCTCCCACCCCACGCAGGTCGTTGTCCATGTAGGAGGCGCAGCTTTCGCCCCATCCGCCGTCTTCGTTCTGATGATCGACCAGCCAATCACATGCCTTCAGCACGTATCCGCAGCGCATGTTTTCTCCCACCTTTTCAAGGGCTGGGAGGGCCGCTCCGGTGCCGTAAACGTAGTTCACACCCCAACGACCGAACCAACTTCCGTCGTCCTCTTGTTCGCTACGGATATACTCCACGGCTTTCATCACCACCGGGTCCGACATATCTCGACCAAGGTAACCGAGCGCTTCCACGACGTGCGAGGTCACATCGACCGATGGAGGATCGAGCACTTCGCCGAAGTCGCAGAACGGGATCAGGGAAACCAGTCTTTCGTTATTGTCTTTGTCGAAGGCTCCCCAGGCGCCGTTGCTGCTGCGCATGCCGACAACCCACTGCTCGGCGCGGGCCAGCGCTTCTCTCACTCGAGGGTCGTCGGAGCCACAACGGGCCAGCACCATCATGGCGACGGCGGCATCATCGAGATCGGGGTAGTAGTCGTTTTCGTACTCGAAGCACCAACCGCCGGGCTCTAGTTCCGGGCTCTTCATCTTCCAGTCGCCCACGGTGCGGATCTGTTGCCCCAACATCCAATCCAGCGACTTTTGGAAGAAGTCGTCCCGCGGCCCGTATCCGCAGTCGAGCAGAGCAAGCTGGGTGAGCACGGTATCCCAGACGGGTGAAGTGCAGGCTTGTAGGAAGGTGCCCTGAGGTTGCTCGACGGCCCACGGCTCGTCGAAACAACGCCAACCTTTTTCCAGGACCGGATGGTCGAGTGCGTAACCCTCGGTTTTCAAAGCCATGAGCGCATAAATCCAGGGTGGCTGGATACCCGCCCAACAGCCGTCGGCTTCCTGGCGTCGAACGATCCATTCGATGCAGAGCTTGATGGCGTTCTCTCTTCCCGGTTGCCAGCCTAATTTGGTATAGGCGGCCAGAACACGGTCGGCGGCGTACAAGAATTTTTGGATAAAAAGCCCGCTTGTCGGATAGGGAAGTCGGACGTCCACCTTGCCGCGGCCTTCCGGAAAGAGCTCATCCAGACGAGCCTCCGGAGGAAACGGCACCACCGGTCGGCGAGCGGAGATGACGGACAGCGGCACCATCGTGGCCCGGGCCCAGGAGGCGAAATTATACAGATTAAAAGGAAACCAGAGGGGGAAGTGGATGATTTCGGGCGGCAGAGTGGGAGTGCCGTCCCAGGGCCACTCACCGCACATGGCCAGCCAGATCTTGGTAAACCCGCGCGTCTTAGCTATCCCTCCGTGCTCGAGAATATAGGCCCGCGCTCGTTCCATGTGGTCGGAAGTGGCGGCATGCCCGTGTACTCGAAGTGCCGCGTAGGCTTCCACGGTAGCGTTGAGGTCGCCCGCTTCAGCACCGTGATAGACTCCCCAAGAACCGTCTTTTCTCTGCATATTGAGGAGGCATTCGATGACCGATTCGGTCTTGGGATCGTGCTCGATTCCCAATATGTGATAGGCCAGAAGCCATTCCGCCTCCATGGACGAGTTGGACTCCAGACGGGCTACCCAATAGTTTTCATCGTTCTGAGCGCGTCGGGTCCAGCCGACCGCGTTCTCCATGCATTCCTGAACTTCTTTTGGGGAAGCGAACCTGGCTTTGACTTGTTGCGGCATCTCTCTTCTCACTCCTAGAGCTTGCGGTCCTTACTCAGGCGCAAGCCAACCGTGGCTTTTGCTCCTTGTGCCCCAAGTCGTCGTTTTTGAACCGTCCCAGTGGGGCAAAGCGTGTCATCAAATAGCCTCCTGTCGCCAATCTTATTCATTTTCCGTCTCCCCGAGCGAAAATTTCCTCAAATAGTCCACTATTCCGCACAAATTTTCACTCAGGGAGACGAAAAATGCCCGGCGATTGACTCGGGATGCCATTTGATGACACGCTTCAGTGGGGCGGGAACTCCCGGGTGAAGTCCGAAAAGTTCGTCGACACACCTTTGGCTGGGTGCTGTCGAGTTACAACAATTGCAAGGGGGCTTACCACCATGAGAATCGCCATCGTAGGAGCGGGACCAACAGGATTTTTTCTGGCCGGTGCGCTTTTGAAGTCCGGTCCCGAGAGTCTGACCGTCGATATGTTCGAAAAGACTCCCTTCCCGTTCGGACTGGTGCGATTCGGAGTGGCTCCCGACCACCCCAAGATCAAATCCGTCACCAAAGGGTTCCAGAAAACCATGGACCACCCGCGTTTCCGTTTCTGGGGGAACACCACGCTTGCCGAGCAAGGCGGCGCCGGAGTGACGGTCGAGGAGCTGCAAAAGCACTACGACCGAGTGGTGCTGACCGTCGGTTGCCAGGACGACCGTAAACTCGGGATTCCTTTTGAGGACTCTACCAACAGCTTTTCCGCGACCCGCTTTGTAGGTTGGTATAACGGCCATCCGGACGACGAGCATCTGAATCCGAATCTGAAGGTGAGCCACGCTACTATTGTGGGCGCCGGCAACGTGGCTATCGATGTGGTTCGATTTTTGGCCAGTACTCACGAGCGCATGGGAATGACCGACGCTTCCGATCACTCGCTCGCTTCGCTCCGAGACAGCAGCATCGAAGAGATTGATGTGTTGGTTCGACGGGGAGCCTGGGATGTGGCTTTCACCAACCCCGAGGTCAAAGAGTTGTTGGATTTCGAGGATATTCAGTTTAACTTCTTCCCCGAACTCCCGCCGCTGGAGAAAGAGCCGGCGTACGCAGACCGCACCTCGATCAAGAATCTCACCGTCTTTCACGAGCTGGCCGAGCGCCGGGTCGAGAAGCCACGAATGGTGGTGAACTTCCGTTTTCAGGTCTCACCCAAAGAGCTGCGCACCGACGACACCGGTGCCGTCAGTGCGGTGGAAGTTTGCCACAACAAGCTGGAGTACGGCGAGACCCGGTCCCAGATCACCCAGACCGACGAAACCTCGGTTTATCCCAGTCATCTGTTCATTCGTTCCGTCGGCTACTGCGGACGCCCTCTGGAAGGGGTGCCGTTTAGCGAACGTAGCGGAACCATTCCTTGCGACTCGGTCGGTCGAGTGATAGGGGAGGATGGTCAGGCCGTGTCCGGACTGTACGTCTCCGGCTGGATCAGGCGCGGTCCCAGTGGTGTGATCGGAACGAACAAGAAAGACGCCCAAGAGGTGGCTGATGCTCTGCTCGAAGATGCCTTGGAGGGCGACGTTTCAAGCCCCGAAGAGCTGGCCGCATGGCAATCCGGTCGCTTGAAGCCGAACGCCGTCACCAAAGAGGATTGGGCCGTCTTGGATGAGTGGGAAACCACTCAAGGCTCCAGCAACGGACGCCCCCGTCGCAAACTGATCTCCATCGACGAAGTGTTGGAGGCTTTGGGCCGAGGTGCCGCAGCTGTAAAAGTTTGAGAAATTTTAACAGTTTATCAACATAATTCCGTTTTTTCTCAAAGTTAGGCTCAAAAAAACCCCTGTAGGTTAGCCTTAGAGTTCCTGAAATGAGGAGAGAAAATGGCTACCACAAGCGCTCCTGCGAAACCCGCAGCCCCCAAACCGGCGAGTCCACCCCCCAAACCGGCGGCTCCCGCCAAACCGCCGACGACTTCCAGCGGGGCCACAAGTAGCCCATCCACCCGAACCGGGTCGACAGGTTCCTCGACGGGGACGGGGACCAACAACAGCAAGACGGGCCCGAAGAGCGACAGTGCCAGTCTTTCCAAAGAAGCACGGGAGGAGTCCAAAGACGAGTCGAGTTCTCGTGTCGACTCCATTATCAAAGGCATCCGCGACGAGCCTGATACGGACGAGAAGCGACCCGAAGGAGCATCGGACGCCAAAGCCGGCGAGGAGAAGAACGGCGAGGCTAAAGAAACCAAAGCCGGCGATGAGAAGCCTGGTGAAACTCAGGAGACCAAACCTGGTGAGGAGAAGGCTGGTGATACTCAGGAGACTAAACCCGGCGAGGAAAAACCGGGCGATGCTCCAGAGACCAAATCAACTCCTCAGGACGTACTGACCAACGCAGACGCCTCACCGCAGGAAAAAGGCGCGGCCGTTCGTGAGATCCTGGAATCCGATCGAACCGATTTCTCTCCGGAGGAAAGAGAACAACTGGTGAACGCGGCCATGGACAGTCGCGACCCTGCCATCCGTGAACTCGCTCAGGAGCGACTATTCGGCGAAGGGCCGGACGTCGTCAATCCCGCCAGTGAACAGATCGGCCGGCGGGTCCAGCAACGAGTTTACGACGAAGCGCGCGAAGCCTTTCAGGACGGCGATACCGACAGCCCTCTTCACACCACCGGAGAGCTGTTCGAAATACAAAGGCTGAACGGACCCAAACCCGAGGACGCACCGAAGCACGCCGATCATTTTGAAGGCGAGATCGATACGGAGAAGCTCAACGCTCGCCTCACTCAGGAACTGGGCTCGGAATCGGTGCAAGCTGAAATATCCAAGCTTTCTCAGGAAGAGCTAGCGGCCTGGCGCAACTCCGATGAAGGTAAGGAGTTGATTCAGCAACAGGCGGATTACCTGGCTAGCGACGAACTCCAGCAGCGCTTGCGATTGGCCTCGCCTGAGGAGCGAGACTCCATCATGAACCAGGAGCTCCAAGAACTCGCCATTCTAGACCCGGAGCGGGCCGGTGCAGCCAGCGAGACCATGGTCAACAGAAGAGCTGCCACAGCGTTGGACCGTCCTTTAGAGGGATTCCAGGATATGCCGCCTGAGCAGCAAGAGGCTGCTCTTCAGGGAGTTGTCGGTCAGGTTCTCGGACACTCAAAGACATCCACCAAAGCGGGTCGAGATCTGCTCAAAGAGCTCAGGGATCTTCCCGCCTCCACCAGCCTTCAGAACATTGCCAAGACCCTGAGAGGACGCCTCGCTGGAAAGAGTCCCGCTTTGGAGCGGGCTCTGAGCGAGGAGGGCATGCAGGCGCGTACCGGTACTTACGATAGGGCCGCCGGCAGGCTGAGCAAGGGTCTCTTGGCCCTCGGGGTCATGGGTCTCGGCAACGACTTCATGCAGGGCAACCATCCTTTCAAGGACTTTGACACGGCTCTATCCCAGGCCGGACAGATTTCCGGGATCGCCGCCGGTAGTGCGCGACCTGTGGCCGGCCTCCTGGGACGAGGTCGCGAGGCATCGCTCGTCGACGACCTCTTCAAAGGGGGTCAGACACTCTTTTCCAGTGAGGGTAAATTCACCGGTCTCGGTCTGTCCGCGGCCACCAGAGAGTTGGCGGCAGGTTCCAAGACGCTCACCAATATCGCTCGCCTGGGTAGGGTGGCTAGCGTGGCTCCTGTTGTAGGCGACGTGCTTGGTACCGTGATGGACAGCAAGGCCGCTTGGGACCATCACGCGGCTGGAAACCACGCCAAAGGGAACACCTACGCCGCGGCCGCCGGCTTGGGAGCCCTGGCAACGGGTGCCGGCGTAGTGGCTCTACAAGCGGGAGCCGTGAATGCGTGGAACCCCGCCGGATGGGTCGCTTTGGGGGCCGGCGCGACGGCCGTGGGGGTGGGATATGCCGCTTCCCAGATGGACGGCGCGGGCGAGAAGCTGGTCAAGAAGCACGGGATGTTCGATGCCCCCGCCGCGGCCTACTACGCCATGGATGGAGCCACCACCAACGACGGGCAACTCATTCGAGCCCTTCAGGGCCGTTCAGCCAGCGAAATGAGAGATATTCGCGCCGAGTACCAAAGACGGTACGGCCGAGAGTTGACCAACGACATCCGATGGGACACCAGCGGTCACTACGAGGACACTCTGGTGGCTATGGCTCAGGGCTACGAGGAGGGTAACTTCAACGGCAACACCGGAGCTCGCATCGTGCACGACGCGATCAAGGGGGTTGGCACCAACGAAGCCGATCTCATTAGAACTTTGACCCGGCGTTCCCCGGAAGAGCTGAAAGAGTTGCGTCAAGCGTTCCAGCGAAACTACGGAGCTTCTGTGGAGAGCTGGGTTCGTGCCGACACCAGCGGTCAGTTTGAGAGGGCGCTCATATCTCTCCTTGGGACGTCTTACTAAGGCCTGTTGGGCGTAAATTTTAGGGAAGCGGCCGCAAGACCCGCGAGCAAACTTCGTCGGCCACCCGGTTTCCGAGTGCGATTCCTTCGGTGCTGTCGAAGTTCCAGTGGATGCCCAGATAGACCCGGCTCCATCCGTTCTCTTGCTCAGCTTCGGATAAGGACTGGAAGCTGCGGGGGAAGAGCGGGCGCAACTGTCCGTCGCTCCCGAAGGTCGTGCCGTCCAGTTCATCGGAGACGAAGGTGAAGGCGATATCGTCTCGACCCAGTTCTTTTCGTAACACCTGAAAGAGGGCTCCGCCGAACGAAGCGTGGCCGGAGGGATAGGTGGGGAAGGGGGGAGTAAAATCCACGCCGTTGAGGTTGGAAGCCGGTGCTCCCAGAGGGGTCCAGTTGGCGTCGCCGGAGGTCAGAGGGTTTCCGTCGCCCAGACCGGTGGGTCCGGTACCAGGGTCGGCCTCTCGAATACCGGTGACGGGTCTCCAGTAGTTGTAGTGGTACTTCGAATCCCAACAAGCCAGAGCTGTATCGGCTTGAGCTAGAGTGACGAGCGCCATCAGGCGAGCCAGATCGCCCAGGTCGTCGACTCCTTCTTGCTCGGCCAGATGGGCCGTGAGTTGGTTGTAAAGTCTCGGGGGAGCGCACAGAGAGGGCGCTCCATCATAGGCCCAGTAGATGCCGATCAGAGTTTGCTCTTCGGTGCGCTCTGAGGGAGTGACGACTCCGTCGCCTCCGATTCGCTTGACTTCGTTGTAGGCGTCGGCGTACTGCACGCTGTCCAGAGCCGGCGGTGGGGGGCAGCGGAACTGGTCGGCGGAATCGATCACGAAGGGGCGTACCAGAGGCCATTGAGGTCCGTATGGTGGCTGGGAGGAAAGGGGGTCTTCTCGCCATTCCCCGGGTAGTATTCCGTAGATGAAATCGCCTGTTTGGACATCGGACCCGGAGCCGTCGAAGGCTCGGTCCAGAATGATGGCGGAAGCGGCCCTTCGACCTACTTCGCGGCCCGCATCTTTAGCCGGACCGTCGGGCAGAAGGGCCAAGTCCTTCTCCAGCTCCGCCGCGAATCGCGAATGCTGCGCGGGAAAGAGGGACGCCAGAGTGTCGTGAGCCGCTTGAGCGGCCGCCGCCTGAGGGTCTGCGTCGGGAGCGGCAACTTGAGGAAGGTAGGTCTCATAACGCTGCTCGATGGCCTGGATGGCGTCGTGGACGGCCACTTGCACGATGGCGACGGCTCGGGCCGAGCGAGTGGGGCCGAACTGCTGCAGAAGCTCGTTGCTGGTGTGATCAAGTCCGCTGGCATCCACCGCCACCTTGTTCCAGTGGTGGACCATGTAAGCTCCGCGTCCACGAAACGCGGTTTCGGGAGTGCCTGTACCTGTGGTGGTGACAACCGGGTCCTGACTATCTCCGCAGCCCGCGAAGAGCAGCGACAACAAGAGGAGCGGAAGGAGACAAACGTTTGATCTAAGGCTAAACACTAACATCGGTGCGGCCCCGTTCTATGTTAGTGATGGTCTCCCTTTCAGAGGGAACTCTTTTGGCTTGACCCGCGTCTCTACTTTTGTGCCTCGACTGACGCCACTTTCGGAACCAAGAGGGTGCAAGCTTTGATGGGCGAACGGCAGATTATTAAAACATATCACGTCTAAGGTTGGCCGCCAGGTTGACAGCGATTTCACTTGACAGGAGAGGTGTCATGAAAAGGAGTCTACATGCAAAGTCGTAGAGAGTTTCTCAAGCTCTTGGGGTTGGCGGTTGGAGCAACCTTCACCGGGTGCGGAAGCAGCGGTGGCGGGTCTCTCGTTTCCGGCAGTCCGCCCGCACCGATAGCCTATCGGTTCGTAACTTTGGCCGGGTCGGGAGCGG